>Ga0209289_100002_pt1 | contig 241408 bp, 203 predicted proteins | sample GXS110809BmetaG_FD_184121 | JGI IMG/M metagenome (GOLD analysis project Ga0209289, IMG submission 184121) | Hot spring microbial communities from Gongxiaoshe hot spring, China to study Microbial Dark Matter (Phase II) - GXS 110809B (SPAdes)... ... | reverse complement strand
ACCGTCCACTGGCCACGGATGTAGCGGACAAAGATGATGAAGTAACCGTCAAAGACGACACCGGCCAGGCGCTCCAGCTTATGGCCCCCTTTCTTCGCCAGGCCGGTGATGTAGCCCTTGACCTGCTTTATGGCCTCCTGCATGGCCTTATCATTCTTGAGGACGCCCGGACGCTTGTATTCGAGCACGATACGGTTAAACACGGTATCGGCACGACCGGTGGTGAGGGTGTATTCGGCGCGGACCTGCGAGGTGATGCCAAGCACGGCGCAGAACTTACCCAGCAGCGGGTCAATCGCTAGGCGGAGCTCGGCTTCGGTTGGAGAAGAACTCAGAAGCTGTTGCAAGCAATTGTAGATTGCTTCGCTGTAGCTCTTAATAATCTTGTCGTTCACCCCCATGCTCCTGAGCGGAAGGTCTCGACTTACTCTGGCTCGGCAGTCAGGTCTTCGTCCCTGCCGTCCTTGACGTTGCGCTTATTGACGAAGCTCTGGAAGTTGGAGGCATAATGGCGTGGGTGGCCGGCGGCCAAAGGGGAGAGGGTGTCATATGCCCGATTGTGGAGCGCTATGCGATCGGCTAAAAAGAGGATGCGTGCCGGGCACCTGGGATGCCGCCTTCCAAGCCCCATCGGCCTTGCCCCCGTGAAGGCCGCTACAAGAACAACGCCATCCTCAGCCGAACCATCCCTATCCGGTAGGCTCAGATCCTGTATGATGGCAGGCTGCCCTCGCCCAATCTGCATCCAACCCATCGCTGCGAACAAAATAGACAAAAGGCCCGTCACTGCCCTGACGGACCGAGATAGAGGTAGCGGCTTTGCCAATCGGGCGCATAGGGTTCCCCGGGGAAAGTAGAATGGACAAGCGTGTAATCGTTGAAGCCACTCATATCCACGAAGTAAAAGTATGTGCCGCCACGCAATTCGCTGTAGAACCAGACCTCGTAAGCACGCTGCGAAGGTGTTGCGTTGATCTGCTCACGCTGGGTTGGGTAGCCGTATTTCAGCAGGACTCTTCCCCGGTCCGACCGCCATCCCGCACGCCAACGGGCAGAAGAGAAGTACGTGTTCGCATAGCGAAGGCGCTCTTGGAAGCTTTCCCACAACTCGTTGTGCGATGTCAACGGATCGGGATCCCGCTGGAGCCAGAATCGGTAAAGAAAGCGCTGACGAGAACGGTGGTCCGTCAAAGAACGGGCAACATCCAATTCCTGCGGGGTTGCCACCAGCTCAAGGCGTTCAAATTCCTCTGCTATCCGCTCAGGCGAGTACGTGGCGAACTCACTCTGTTCAAAGAGGCTATCCTCCGGAATCCCGGCGAGACTCTGGGGGGGCATGTCCGGGTTGAGCACATAGAAACGCTTCTCTGCCGTAGCGCTATCGGGGCCGCCATAGGCAGTAACCCGCACACTGTACACTCCACTGGGAACGACGTTAAGCGGAAGCTCCAGTACATCCGCCAGAGCATCCGAGGTGGCCTGATACTCTCGCTTCATCTCCCACAGTGGACGCCGGAAAGCATCCAAAAGCTCGTATTGCAGCCGCCCACCCCCAGGCGCCCGCCGACGAGCATTGTAGAGCTCAACGTAGCACCGCAGTACTGGATCACGCCCCCGATATTCCACCGTTGGATTCGGGGTGATCCGATACACCCCCTTCTGGAAGACCGACGGTGGCTCCTCCGAACCGAGCCGTTCTATCGCTGTGGCCAATTGAATATCGCTGAGCTGGAGGCGTTCCTTTGAAAATGGGCGAACGGAAAGCAAGAAGCGAGCCTCCGCCTGATGGGTACTGTCGTAGAGATCGCGGACAATCAGCCGCACACTGTATTCCCCGGCAGGGAGCAGGAAGTTCTGCTGTCCAATGAGTTCCCGTGGAACCGTGTCCTGCTGTCCTCGGCGTTCCACAGGGACAATCCACTGATGGGCAAGAACCCCGCGTCCACCGCTGTCAATCTGAACCCCAAAGTAGAGCTCCCCGATGAGCCTATCTCCCTGGGGCACGTAGCGCAGGACCGTATCTGGAAAAGCGTAATAGAGCTCCCACCGTGGCTGGAGCTCCTCGTGCCAAAACTGAGCAGCGTCAAAAGAGACTCGGAGCTGCCCCCACAAGAGGGTTGTCCCCAAAATGACTCCCCCGCAAACATACCACACCATTGCCAGCGTGCTGCTCTGCTGATAGGTGCAATTTACACCAGCGCCGACAAACTCTCCTGCTTCAGAAACTGAGCCCGTAGTTGAGGCTCGTGTGCAGCTCAGTAAACGGTCGGCGTCCAGCCCGCTCGGAACGATTCACGAAGGCATTCCAGCTTAGCGTTCCCCAACGGGTAAGAGAATAAGTAAGGGTAAGCCGAACGCCCAACTGCGTATCCCGTAGTGTTGCCCGAGTACGTTGAAGCTCCGCAATGACCTGGGAAAGGGTTAGCCCCACGGAACCGGTAAGCCGACCCGGTAGGAAGCTGTACGAGACGGTTTCCCCCGCCATCCACAGACGGGTCCAGACTCCCCCAACCTCCGTTACGGTATAGTTCGCCATCGTTGTGAGTCCAACGGTTGAAGGGAACTGGAGCGTATGGCTAACAAGGCCGGTGTGGTTCCGATTCTGTGTAGCGGCACCGGTAATAGGATTTCGGTCGCTAGTCTGCGAAAAAGAGTAGCTGAACATCAGCAAATTGGTTCCTCCCAATCCGGAGAATTGCCATCGAGGATTCAGAGAGATGCTGTGGGAAACATTCTGCACCCGCAGCGTATCATTCTGATGCTGCATCCGCATGCCATAGTTAGCATACTGCACGTCCACACCGAAGCTCGGTGAGGGCTGCCATCCCACGCTGGTAGAGCCAATCAAGCGACGGGTTGTCCCCAACCGAGTATTCCGCAAATTATTCCACTGTGCTCCCAGCGAAAGGCGGACGGAAACCGTGTTCTTGGCGAAGCTAAAGCTCGGAGCAACCACCCCTTCGGCGATATCGTTGTTCAACTGCGCATACCCCAAGGAAGAAAACCCCGGACCGATCCATCGTCCCTTGAGGGTGAGGGAAAACGCCGGCGACGGTGCCACGGTCGCCGAAAGTACAGCAGCTCCATCCAGATTTGAGGAATACCGGGAGACGAAGAGCCAACGCGGAATCCCCACGTCTTTCTCCGGTGCACGCAGCGTGCTGGAGTAGGCACTGAAGGCTACTTCACCCTGGAGGACCACCGACTTTGCAATCGGCGCACGAAAGCTCAGCGCTGCAATAGCATTGTCTTGCGCTGGCGTCACAACTGTGTCCGTCCGCAGCGAGTCCCGAAGAACACGGAGAAGGCGAATGCTGGCCGTATCATCCAGAAGGCGGACATAGTGGAGCAGGATCTCGGTTCCTCCCTCCGTTGCAATTCCCACGGAGCCCCCCCATGCTCGACGACGATATACACCGGGGAATCCAACGGTGGTATCCACCGGGCGCGAATGCTGGACGATGCCGTAAAAACTCTTCAGTCGCAATACTCCAGGAGAAAGTTCCATCCCTCCCCCAAGGACTCGGAGATCCCCGAAAGTAAGCTCGGAAAGTTGCAGAGAGAAATATCCACCGTGCAAACGCAGCCATGAGGTAATCTGCGGACTGGCTCCCAGCTGATTGAAAGGTTGCTGGAAAGCAAGCGGGTAACTGGCTCGCGTTCCCGTATTAGCACCGAGCGAGAGCTCAAAGGGAAGCTCCATCTGCCCGAAAAGGCGCACTACAGGGCGGAAAAAGACCCGCATCCCATACCGAGGCAGGAATCGTGGCTCCGCACCATCTCCGGAACTGGTATACGCCTCTGCCGTCACATTGAGATTCCCTTGCACCTGTATTGGTGTGGACGTTCTCTCCTGCGCAACGACCCCTACCGCGACGACTACCAGCAGAAGGACTCTAACGCCCATGGTCTCTTCGGTCCGAAAGGGACAAACTTCCAGCCGCTTTATACTCTGCAAAAATGCGCACGGTTTCTCGCTGCTACTTCATATCGTCCAAAAGCTAACTGTCACTTCGTCAATACTCCAGCAAGTTGTAGTAGCCGCCAGGATTGCCTCCATGCATCGCCTCCGATGCAGCACATGGCTTGTGGGAAGTCTTCTTGTTCTTGGTCTGAACTGTTCCGGCAGCGGTGGACAGAAGCTCTATGAGGAAAGCACTGGATATTCGCCCGACACTCTCCGCAGCCTGCTGAATACAACCTTGACCGGCTTGAGGGCAAACGCCATCACACGAGCGGTTCAACTCTGCAGCCCCGCCGTCGTTGGCATCACGGTCACGGACGAGCGCGAAGTAGTCTATCGTGACCCGTTTAGCTCTTGGTTCTTTGACGACCCCATCTTTCGCTTCTTTTTTGGAGAGCCTCGGGAATACCGCCGGCGTTATACCATTCGCAACCTGGGCTCTGGATTTATCATTTCGCCCGACGGCTATGTAGTCACAAACCAGCACGTCATCGGGGAGAATCCCACGCGGATTACGGTGACTCTGGTTGGTGGAGAGCACTATGAAGCCGAACTTGTGGGAGCCGACCCGGTAAGCGACATTGCTCTTCTGAAGTTGCGTTCTCAGAGCAACCGCCGTTTCCCCTATCTGCGCTTGGGGAATTCTGATTCCATCACTGTCGGCGAATGGGTCATCGCCTTCGGCAATCCTTTCGGGCTGTTTGACCTGAACGCAAAACCTACTGTTACCGTCGGCGTGGTCAGTAACACAGGAGTCAACTTCCAGCAGCAAGGACGTATCTACCGCGGGATGATTCAAACCGATGCCGCCATCAGCTCGGGGAACTCCGGCGGACCTTTGGTCAACGCTCTGGGAGAGGTCATCGGCGTCAACGCTGCCATCATCTCCACAGCGCAAAATTGGCAGGGTGCCGGTAGCATCGGTATTGGCTTTGCTATTCCCATCAACCGAGTGAAATTCATCATCGAACGCCTCCATGCCGCAGGCACTCTTGAGCGCAACATTGATATCGGCATCCGCTTAGGCAACTTAGAGCAATATGCCCCAGGGATGGGACAGTACGGAGCATTGATCATCAGTGTCCGTCGGGATTCCCCCGCTGATCGGGCAGGACTGGAACCCGGCGACATCATCATCGCCATTGACGGTATACGCGTCCGTGATAGCAAGGACGCCGAACTCCTCCTCTCCGACAGTATTGTCGGACAGCGCCTTCGGCTGACAATCCTCCGGGGCGGGAGGGAACAAGTGGTCACCCTCACCGTTGGAAAACGTCGCCCATGAAGAGCCGTCTCTGGTGCACGGGTCTGACCAAGCTCTACCGACGACGCCCGGTAGTCAGAGGGGTATCCTTAGAAGTCCACCAAGGCGAGGTGGTCGGCCTATTAGGTCCGAACGGTGCTGGCAAGACCACGACCTTCTACATGCTCGTCGGCATGATCTCCCCCAATGCTGGACGCATTTTCTTAGATGAGCAGGAGCTAACCTCCATGCCCATGTACCAGCGTGCTCGCTTGGGGATTAGCTACCTCCCACAGGAACCCTCGGTCTTTCGCGGGCTGACGGTTGAGGATAATATTCGGTCAATCCTGCAAACACGGGGATTACCTCGCCATGAACAGCGGGAGCGACTGGAGCAGTTGCTAGAAGAGTTCGGTATTCACCAGATTCGGCACCGGAAGGGTTATATGCTCTCCGGCGGTGAGCGCCGGCGCTGTGAAATCGCCCGTGCTCTTGCCACGGACCCCCGCTTTATCTTGCTTGACGAACCTTTTGCAGGTATCGACCCCCTGGCCGTAGAAGACCTCATGCGGTTGGTGCGTCGTCTCAAAGCCCGCAACATCGGTGTTCTCATCACAGACCACAATGTGCACGAAACTCTCTCCATCACTGACCGAGCTTATATCCTCATTGACGGCAGCATCTTCTACTCCGGCACTGCTGAAGAAATCGCTGCCCATCCCGACGTGCGACGCCTTTACTTAGGCGAAAGCTTCCACCTGGAGCGCTATCGGTGGGAATAAGGCTTAGTGCCGGAAATGGCGCATCTGGGTGAAGACCATCGCCACACCATGGGCATCTGCCGCAGCAATCACCTCCTCATCCCGAATAGAGCCGCCGGGCTGAATAACGGCTGTTGCTCCCGCAGTTATCGCCTCCACTAAAGCATCGGGAAAGGGGAAAAAGGCATCCGAAGCCACAACGGTCCCTCGGAGTGAAATTCCGACATCGTATGCCTTACGGATGGCCACCCGGACCGCATCCAGCCGTGAGGGTTGTCCCCCACCGATTGCCACTGTCCGATCTTCTGTCGCAAACACAACAGCGTTGGACTTCACGTGCTTGACTACACGCCAAGCAAAACGAAGCGCCGCAACTTCCTCGGCCGTTGGCTCCCTTCGTGTAACAACTTTCCATCCCTCTTCCGGCAGCAGCGTCTTATCCGGTGTCTGTACCAACACTGCCCCAAGGACGCTCCGGAAATCTTCCTGCCACTGCTCCCGAATAGCTGCCTCATCGTACAGCAGGAGACGGAGATTCCTCTTCCGCTGCAGAATCTGGAGAGCCTCATCGGAGAATTCAGGAGCAAGGACAAGCTCCAGGAAGACCCCGGCTAACTGTTCCGCAAGCTCGGGCGGAAGCGAACGGTTTACGACCACGATCCCCCCGAAGGGAGATACCGGATCGGTCGCCAATGCCTTCTGCCAGGCAAGTTCCAACGATGCAGCACTGCCAACCCCACAGGGCGTAGTATGCTTGAGGATTGCAACGGTCGGCTCTTCAAACTCCAGGATGAGGCGTACGGCAGCGTCGGCGTCTAAGACGTTATTGTACGACAGCTCCTTTCCATGAAGCTGCCGGAAGCAACGGCGGAATCCTTCTCCGAACAGCCATCCCCGTTGATGCGGGTTTTCCCCATAGCGGAGTTGCTGCACCAAAGGGAAACTCCGGAGCCATAGCGGTGGAGCATCTGCGGAGAGAGTCGCGGCAATGGTGGCATCGTACGCTGCCGTGCGTGCAAAGGCCTCTGCCGCACAACGCCGACGGAACTCCTCGGGAATTTCTCCCAGCTGACATAGCACCTCCAGAAACTCCCCATATTGCCCCGGGTCAACCAGCACAGTTACCCATGGGAAATTCTTCGCCGCTGCCCGTACCAAAGCCGGTCCTCCGATGTCAATGAACTCCAGCAATTGCGTCAGCTCAGCTTGCAAGCCCGCTGCATGCTCAAAGGGGTAAAACGTCACCACGACCACGTCTATCGGCTCCACCCCAAGGCGCCGCAGCTGCTCCATCTGCTCCGGAACATCCCGCCGCGCTAAAATTGCGGCATGCAGGAGAGGGTGCAATGTCTTGACACGCCCACCCAATACCGGCGGAAATCCCGTCAGCTCGGACACCGCCTGGACAGCAATGCCCGCCTGCTGTAATACATGCGCTGTACCATCCGAGGCCACCAGCTCTACACCATGCTCCCGCAGCCCACGGGCAAACTCCACAATCCCCGTTTTATCCCATACGCTCAGAAAGGCCTTCCGCGGCACCATGGACCGAGGACATCCGTTGAACATACCACGACGCTGCCACCCCAACACCGACCAAAACCAGCGCCGCTGACCCGAAGGCAAGTAAGGATGACAGCGCCAGACTCCCATTGCCCCAGATAGGTCCGATAATACGCGCCAGACTCTCCAACGAAGTTGTGACCCCTTGGAGACTGCCCTGGTACTCTGCCGGGGTTGTCCGACTGATTAGACTCAACAAAGTTGGAATTGCCACCCCAGAGCCAATAGCAGCCGGTATCAGACATGCCGTAAACAATTCTACCGACGGCACAACAGCCGCTCCCCCCAGTCCCAACGCTGCTATCAAGACGCCAATCCAGAAAGCCCGCCCATCCCCAATCCAACGCACCACGGGTCCAACTAAACCAACCTGTGCCAGTACCCCGAGCATCCCCACAAATGCCAAGAAGTACCCCACCTGTTGTTCCCCAAGCCCGAAGCGCCGATGTACCAATAGCGCAAATCCCGTCTGGTAGACCGCCTGGCAGCTCCAGAAGAGGAAATCAAACATCAACAGCGGACGCAATGGACGGTATGCCCACACTCGCCGCAGAGCTGCCATGACCGACACCTGGCTTGAGCGACGGTTCGGGGGTTCGGGCAAACCAATCAAAGTCCACAGGGCTGCCAGGGAACTCAGCGCCGCTGCTCCCCACGCCGGCGCACCCAGTCCCCAGCGAGCCAGCACCGCCCCCAAGAGCGGACCCATAATGAACCCCAGCCCAAAGGCGGCTCCAATCAGCCCGAACCCCCGCGCCCGTTCTTGCTCGTCCAGAATATCTGCTAAGTACGCCCGTACCGTCGTGATAATACCACCGCAAGCCCCATCCACAAGGCGAGCAACGAAGAGCCACTCCAGCGAGGGTGCAAGAGCCATCACAACATACCCTACCGCTGCCCCCAGTAAACCCAACAGGAGAAAAGGCTTCCTCCCCCATCGATCCGAAAGCGCTCCCCATAGAGGCGAGGCAAGAAGCTGAGCTAGCGAAAAACTGGCAAACAGCAGTCCAATCTCTACCTCCGATGCGCCCATCCGCTGCCCATAAAAAGGCAACAAGGGAATGATAATCCCGAAGCCAATCAGATTGACAAACACTGCAACAAACAAAACCCCCAGCGCCCGTCCCCGCACAAAGCTCCCTGAAGTCCTCATCCTGCAATTCATTTACCAGAACTTGCAAACTTAGGCAAAAGCATCCCTCCCCACTTCAGCACCCGACAACTCTCAACTCCGAAGCCAGAAGCGAACGGCTGTCCCCACATTCGGCGTGCTCTCTAACTCATACGGCGCCTGATGAGCCTCCAAAATATGCTTCACAATTGCTAATCCCAGCCCACTACCTTCCACGGCAGAAGCAGACTCCCGCACACGGTAGAAGCGCTCAAAGACCCGCTCCTGATGTTCCGGAGGAATCCCAATGCCTGTGTCCGATACCTCCACCAACACACGCTTTCCCTGCGGCTGTACCCGCACCCGAACCGCCCCACCCTGACGGTTGTACTTGATCGCATTATCCACCAAGTTGACCAATACTTGCTCTATGCGCTCCCGATCAGCAACCACCTCCACTGGCTCCGAGGGAATTTCCACGCTCAATTGAACCTGCTGCTCTTCCGCCCGCTCAGCAAATCCCGCAACAACCTCTCGGACAAGCTCTGTCAGCGAGAACGCTCGTAACCGCATACGGATAGCCCCGCTCTCTATGCGCGAAAGCTCCAAAAGCCTCGTCAAAAGAGCCTCCAAACGCCGGGCATGCTGCAGCGCTTTCTGGACAAAATGCTGAACCATTTCCGGCTCCTGAGGAGGCTGCTCTGCCAATACCTCCAAATATCCGCGCAAGGCAAAAAGAGGATTCCGCAGCTCGTGGGAAACATTTCCTACGAAATCGCTCCGAATCCGCTCTAATTTCCGCACTCGCCCCAACTCGCTCTCCACCACTTCCACCACACGATTCAGCTGGCTCAGCAGACCCTGGAGCTCCTCGGGGAAATCCTGCGGCGATAGGCGCACCGAAAATGCCCCGTGCTGCAATCGCTCCAATCGCTCCCTCAGATCAGAGAGCCAGAATTGGAGCTCTTCCTCAAACTGCCGTCTCCAACGCCGAAGCAGCCACCACGATCCCAGGAATCCAACAACGGGTCCAAGCCACACTCCCATCCCAATGCCGGCCTCTCGGAGCCCCAGTTCTCCAACCGCAATACCCCACCACAGAAACACCACTCTCCACAGCCGCCGGCGCCAAAATCCCCCAATGCTCAACCTCATCGCTGCACCAGCACGGAACTAATCACCCCCGACAACAGCAGAATGAAAGCCACTCCATATGCCCACACAGCTAAGGACACTACCGCTGCATAGCCCCCGTAAATCCATCCCCACGGTGCCAAGTGCTCCAAGTACCAGACAAACCCAACCCGCAATATCTCCGTCAGCACAACGGCGCTACCGACAGCATATGCCACTACCTGATTCGGCAGACGAACCATCGGCACATAGCGAAAAACAAACCCAAAAAGCCCCACCTCCAGCAGGATAGAGGCCACCGCCCCCGCGATCTGCCGGACTATTCCGCGCCAGAAGGAGGGCAGCAAATCTGCTCCCCACGCCATCAAAATCCCCCAGCCGACCAGCACAACGGACAAAGGCAGCGTAAGCCCTAACAGTACCACAGTCAACACTACATCCCGCAACCGACCCCAAAGAAAGTGACCTCGCCGCCGCACCATCGGCAAGCGGAAAGCAGCGTGCAATCCTGTCCGCACCGACTGCAGTAGAGCCGACGCTGTCCACAACAATGACACAAGCCCAACAAGACCAACAATTGAACGCCGCTGGACCGCCAACTCCAGCTGCTCCATCAACGCTTCCACCAACTGCTGCATTCGCTCCGAAGGCAAAAGTGGCAAAATCAAGACGCGGCTCACCGCCTCCTCCACCACCTCCATAGGAACGACCCCCGCAAACAACCATAACGCAAGAAGTCCCAAAGGCAGAAAACACACCGCTACATTGAAAGCGATGCCCCCTGCCAACAAGAAGATATGCCGCTCGGCCAATTGCTGCACCACCGTGCGCAGCACCTTGCACCCACGGCGGATACGCCACCAAAAAGGATGCCACCACCTACGATGCCGCATCGTACCGCTCCGCTTGTGGGAAGTGAAAACGGACCCGCGTGCCGCGCCCCAGCTCACTGTCTAACTCAACCCGCCCTCCATGCGCCTCTACAATCCAGCGCACAATGGATAACCCTAACCCCGCCCCATCCGATCCAGTCATACGCGTTCGCGACTTTTCCGCCCGATAGAAACGCTCAAACACATGGGGTATATCCTCCGGAGCAATGCCAATCCCGGTATCGGTCACCTCAAGAACAACCCCTCCCGGCTCCGACCACACCGCCACAGTGACATGACCTCCCGCTGGCGTATACTTGAGCGCATTATCCACGACGTTCAGGACTGCCTGCCGCAACCGGAGTGGATCGCCAATCACACCTACCCCTGGCTGTACCCGATGTTGAATGCTGATGCTCCGCTCCCGCGCTAACGGCTCTACATCCTCCACCACCTCCTCCACAAGCATGCTAAAGTCTACTAGCTCCCGCTTGAGAGAAAGCTGTCCCTGCTCGGCACGAGCAAGCTCAAAGAGGGTCTCCACAATCCGATGGAGACGTAACACCTCCTCCAGCACACTGGACAGAATGGCCTCATACTCTTCTGCCCGTTTTCGCGAACGCAAGGCCAACTCCAGTTCCCCAATGAGAATCGTCAGAGGCGTCCGTAGCTCATGGGAGACATCCACACTGAATTGCTGAATCTGCGCAAAGGAGGACTCCAGGCGTGCAATCATCTGATTGAGCGTTCGTGCCAAATGCGCCAACTCGTCATTTGTCGGAGGCTCTGGCACCCGAAGACTTAAGTTCTGCGCCGTAATGCTTTCCGCCGTCCGACGCATAATCTCCACCGGGCGCAGCGAGGCCCGGGCTAGCATCCACCCTCCAAAGGCGGAACAACCCAAGACCGCAGGGATAGCCCACAGCAGAAGGAATCCCAACCGTTGCAGGACCGCTTCAATCTCCCTTACGCCGTACCCAACGGCGATCTCTGCCAGAGGGCTGCGATAGACCACCACGGACTGCTCCTCTCCACGCAAAAACACCTGTAACTCCTGCATCCCACCGACACTAAGCTGGCGAAGCACCGGTAACGTGTCTTCCAAGAGATTCTCCGAACGCCAAATGATGCGCCCCGCCGTATCGGCAATCTGAATGGAGTAGGAGCGCGGGTTGAGCAGGATGTACTGGTAAATAGCCCTCCAGACAGGGCTCTCTACCACTGCCAGCGTGTCGCTGGGCAGAGGACCAATAAAGCTCCGGACCGTCGGAGCTATAGAGAAGGCAGAAGATGGGAACAACGTTTGACGGCGCCGTAGCGGACGCAATGGCCGGTGTCCTTGCCCATGAGCCTGCTCCAAAATGAGCCCTAGTGCCTGTGCCACCTGCTCCAGCGACCGCTGCAGGCTATCGTAGAGCTCCTTCCGCACACTCCAGTACCAGAACCCCCCGAAACCCAAAAGAGCCACCGCAACCATTGCCCCATACCAGAGCGTCAACCGTGCCCGCAGCGACAAGCGATGCCCAATCATTGTGCCCACTGACTACGGAATACCCGCCGGAGCTCCTCGCACCACTGCGCACCAAAGGCGCGCTCCAACGCCGCCGAAACCATCGTCAGCACCGTCTGCCCACACTGCCGTCCGTAAGCATACGCCGGGGCACACTCAGCAAAGGGCTCAAACACAAGATACCGCCGTCCTGCCCGAGAGCGTAAACGCAGCGGGAAGAGGTGACAAGACAAGGGCTTGCGGAAAGAGATTAAGCCTTCCTCATACGCCTGTTCCAGAGCACAACGGGCAACCACCCCCTCCCATATCACGAAAACACACGGTCCCCGCTGCACACAGCGGGTGTAGTACTTCCCTTCCCGCTCCAATACTGCCCCCTGCTGCTGTATGAGCCGCTGGGCCTCCACCGATAAGCGGGGGAAAACCTTCGGAAGCAGCTCTGCAATGCGTTCGGCTTCCTCCGGCAAAAGCGGGGCTCCTTCGTCCGCCCCTGGAACCGTACAACATGCTCCATGACACCGCTCCACTGGACACGCAAAGGGGATGTCCGCAAGGCTAGTATCCACAAGGATGTCCTCAATGGGAACGAAAGCCGGCGCCCTCATACCCCACGCTGATTCGGATCCCAGATATACTTGTGCAGCTGGAGCTGGAGCCGAACAGGGAGCCGATCCTGGAGAATCCACTCCGCCAACTGCCGAGGCGACAGGAGCCCAAAGGCAGGCGAGAACAAAACCGCCGCTACCCGCTCTGCCAAGCGGTAACGCTCCATCACCCCACACGCCCACTCGTAATCACGTCGATCAGCCAACACGAATTTCACCTCATCATGCCCGCGCAGCACCTCCAAATTCCGCCAGTAATTCAGCGAACTCATCCGCGACGAAGGGCACTTGACATCCACAATCCGGATAACACGGGCATCAAGCAGCTCAATAGCAATGTGCCCGCCCGTTTCTACCGCCACCGTGTATCCTTCATCGCACAAGATTTGCATAAGCCCAAAGCTTCCCCACTGCTCCAACGGCTCCCCACCCGTAAACTCCACAAAGCCACACCCGTACCAACGGACCCTATGGACAATCTCCTCCCCCGTCATCCACTCACCACCCCGGCGACGATGCAAGGCATATGGTGTATCGCACCAACTGCAGCGGAGCGCACATCCCTGTAACCGCACAAATACGCAAGGCCTTCCTGCCCGCGTTCCCTCCCCCTGAATGGAGTAGAAAATCTCGCTGACGTAAAAGCTCTCCCGCAGTGGATCAATGCTCGCCAGAGCTTCCTGCGTCGGCTGCCTCAGCATGGGGATTGACTCTCTGCTTACGTACGAAGACGAATGAGCTCTCTCCGACATGCGGTGGCGCAGTAAGGCTTCCCAGCTCCGCTTGCCGTCATTCCTGTGGCAGAGCCCTCTGTTCCCAGAGCCAGCAAATACCCCCTACGAGTAGCATCAGCAAAGTATTGAGTCCGTGGGCAACGGTGGCATATGCTAACGCCTTTTCCGCAGGAACAGCAAATAACTCCATGAGCGCCAACTGAACCGTGATATGGTAGACCCCCGCTGCCGAAGGCGTTGGAGCAAGCGTAATTGCTACAGCCGAGACCAAAAGCACCTGGAATGCCTCCAATGGGCCCAAAGGGAGCTCGAAAACCCAAAAAAGACCGTATAGTGGAGCCCAGTACAGCAACCACATCGCTATGGTCACCCCTATCATCGGAGCATAGAGCCGAGGGTGCTTGAGAGCATGGGTACCTATTTGCACCTGCTCAATGACGCGCTCTCCCCGCTGAGCCAGAGCCGGAGTCCAACGCCGCAAATAGCGCAGAATCCAACCACCCCACCGTCGCGCACTTGCCAATAGCACTATGAGTACGCCAAGCACCGTAATTCCCACCCCCAGAGAAACACCCACAGACCGTCCACCGCCAGTCACAACAAAGAGCTTCTCAGCAAAGATGAGGAGCCCTAGCAGTAACAGGAATACCAACGTCAGCACATCAAACAGGCGCTCTACGATAACCCCGGAGACCAAAGTAGCCAACGGCATCTTCTCCCGACGGCTGAGAACGTACGGGCGAATAAGCTCCCCCGACCGCGGCACGAGCATATTTGCCGCATATCCAATCATGACCGCCGAGAATGCGTGCCATAAGTTTGGGCGGCGTCCAAGCGCTGCCTCAATCAGGAACTGCCACCGCCACGCCCGGAGCAGATGCGCAGCAATGATGACTGGACCTAAGAGCCAGAGACGCTCGGAAGCAGCGTACTGGAGCGCCTGAAGGAATGCCCTCCATTCGACCAAACGCACTGCAAGTACTCCCGATACGGCTAAAAGGAGCAGGCTCAGCCCCCACCGGAACCAGAAGCGCCACCGCTCAGGATGCGGCATGGGAATAACTAGCTCTGCTTGTCCGGTGGTGCAGGAAACGGCGAAGCACTGCCCCCGTATAAGAACGCCGGCTCTGCGCCACCTGCTCTGGCGTTCCCATCGCCACTACGTATCCCCCTTCTTCCCCCGCCTCCGGCCCTAAGTCCACCACCCAGTCGGCGGAAGCGATAACGTGCATGTGGTGCTCAATGACGACAACCGTGTGTCCTCGGTCCACCAGATGGTGCAACACGGACAAAAGCCGAGCAACATCGTGGAGGTGTAAGCCCGTTGTCGGTTCATCCAGAAGGAAGAGCGTCGGACCCGAGACCTCCTCTAACAGATATGCCGCTAACTTCAGTCGCTGCGCTTCACCACCGGAAAGCATTGTCGTCGGCTGTCCTAACCGCAGGTATCCTAATCCAACCTGCTGGAGCGGGAGCAAGCGCTCCACAATTCGGCGGTGCTCGGCGAAGAAGTCCAATGCTTCATCCACTGTCATCTGAAGCACGTCTACAATACTTTTGCCCCGGTAACGAGCATAGAGAGTTTCCGCCTTGTATCGCGTCCCACGGCACGCCTCGCACTCCAACGGAATGTCGGAGAGGAATTGCATCTCCACCCAGACAATTCCCTCTCCCTGGCAGACCTCGCATCGCCCGCCGGGGATGTTAAAGGAAAAGTAGCCCGGCGTCCAGCCCCGCTGCTGAGCATAGTCGGTAGTGGCAAACAGCTCCCGAATCGGATCAAAGGCCTTCGTGTATGTTGCTGGCGTCGAACGGCTAGAGCGCCCGGGCGGAGCTTGATCTACAAGAACAACCTGCTCAATAGCCTCTGCCCCCTCAATACTGGCACAGTGGCCCACATGCTCAACTGGATACCCTTTCAGGCGACGGATATTGGCATAGAGTACGTCGTAGAGGAGCGTACTCTTGCCCGAACCTGAAACGCCTGTGACAGCAGTCAAGCAACCCAGGGGAATTTCTACATCTTCGCCTTTCAGGTTGTGCGCTACCGGCTTCCGAATCCGCAGCCATCCTCTGGGTGACCGACGTTTCACAGGTAGCTCAATCCGCTGGCAACCCGAAAGATATTTCCCCGTCAGCGTTTCCGAGCGCCGTAGCTGCTCAACCGTGCCTTCAAAAACAACTATACCCCCTTGCTCGCCTGCCCCAGGACCTAACTCTACAACCCAATCGGCACGCTCAATGATGTCCCTATCATGCTCGACGACGACGATCGTATTGCCCAAATCCCGCAGGCGGAAAAGGATGCGCAGCAGCCGCTCGGTATCGCGAGGATGCAATCCAATGCTGGGCTCATCCAGCACGTACAATGTGCCCACCAGCGAAGAACTGAGCGCCGTCGCCAACTGAATCCGCTGGGCTTCTCCACCGGAGAGGGTGTGGGAGAGGCGGTCCAGCGTCAAGTAGCCCAACCCAAGGTCTACCAAAATCTGCAGACGCCGCCGGATTTCCGACAACACAGTGCCCACAATTGCTTCCTCTGAAGGCTGCAGCCGAAGCTGCAGGAACCACTCCAGCGCCGCCGATAGGCTCATAGCGACCAGATCGGGAAAAAATAAGCCGCCGACAGCAACCCGCCGCGCAGAGGTCCGCAACCGCGCTCCTCCACAGGCATGGCAACGAGTGTAGCCGCGATAGCGGCTCAGCATGACCCGAGCCTGTACCTTGTGGGTCTGCTCCTCCAATTGCGCAAAGAAGCGATACAGCCCAATGTACTCATCAGCCCCTTCCCAGAGAATACGCCAATGCTCAGGACTCAACCGCTCCACGGGGACATCGGTCGGAATGTGGTATCGCTTCGCCACCACTAACAAGCGCTGCAAATGATGGGCATACGCTGGACTACGGAATGGATGGATTGCCCCATCCCGCAGTGAACGCCGCTTGTCCGGTATGACCAGCTCCGGGTCAATACCAATGGTCCGCCCAAATCCCTGACAGACCGGACAGGCACCCAAAGGGCTGTTGAAGGAGAATAAGCGCGGCTCCGGCTCAACGTACTCAACCTGACAATACGCACATTCGTACCGATGGCTTGCCCGGTACTCCTGTCGGCGGTCACGCTCGTAGACAATCGCACGCCCCTCCCCCATCCGAAAAGAGACTTCCAACGCCTCCACTAAGCGGGATATCACCTCTTGGTCATCCGTTCGGAAGACAAGGCGATCGACGACGACTATCCATTCTTCCGCCCGAAGATTGTGTGAAGCTGCCTCCGATATAGCCAGCCCTTCCCCTGTGGGGCGGTGCAAAAGGCGGACAAATCCAGCAGACTGAAGCTGAGCAAGGCGCTCTTGTAGAGCTGGAGGTTTCTCGGGAAATGGGAACCCCACGAAAATCCGACTCCCTGATGGCACTTGCTGTTGCAACTCCGCAGCAAAACTCTGCGGAGCAAAGCGTCGGACCAGCCGGTTGCAGCGTGCGCAGTACGTCTTGCCGATTCGCCCATAGAGCAGACGGAAGTAGTCATACAACTCCGTCATCGTGGCCACGGTTGACCGCGGATTGCGCTGCAACGGACGCTGTTCCAGAGCAATTGCGGGTGGAAGCCCCGTAATGCTCTCTACATCCGGCTTTGGCATCCGCTCTAAGAACTGTCGCGCATAAGCAGAGAGCGACTCAACAAACCGACGTTGCCCTTCCGCATACAGAGTATCCAACGCCAGCGATGACTTCCCGGAACCACTGACCCCCGTAATCACAATAAGCCGGTTGTGAGGCAGCCTCAAAGAAATGTTCTTCAGATTATGCGTCCGCACCCCGCGGAGCACGATCCACCTCGGCTCTGCCATAGGAGTTCCATCGCCAGTAAAGTTGCAAAAATATCAAAAGCCAGCACCGATGGTTGCTTCCAGAGTTCATAACTTTGTACTGCTTACCGTTGTGCAACTTCCCTATCGAGTGCATGAGCCAAGCGCCTCTTTACGCTCTCATTCTCGGGGCTTCCAGCGGATTCGGAAAGGCCACAGCTTTAGCGTTGGCGCGAGAGGGTTACCATATCGTGGGGGTCCATTTGGACCGGGCAGCAACCCTTCCTATGGTCGAAGAGCTTAAGGCTGAACTCCTCTCGCATGGTGTTCGGGTTCTCTTCTTCAACCAAAACGCTGCCGACCCTGCATGCCGGAGACAGGTCATTGAAACTCTCAAGGAGGAATTTGCTCGCTATCCTGGAGCAACGCTGCGCGTCTTGCTTCATTCTCTTGCCTTCGGAACATTGCTTCCTTTCATCGCCGAGCCGCCGCAAGAAGTAGTGACGCAGAAGCGTCTGGAGATGACGCTTGACGTTATGGCAAACAGCCTGGTATACTGGACGCAGGATATCGTACGCGAACGCTTGATGACCCGTGGGGGACGCATCCTGGCAATGACCAGTGCCGGCAGCGAACGAGTCATCCCCATGTACGGCGCTGTCTCTGCCGCAAAAGCTGCCTTAGAGTCCTACGTCCGCCAATTGGCACTGGAATTAGCCCCGTACGGCATTACCGCCAATGCCATCCGAGCCGGCGTTACCAATACTCCAGCCCTACGCCGGATACCGGGCAACGACATCTTGATTGCAAACGCCATCGCCCGTAATCCCCACCATCGCTTGACAACCCCTGACGACGTTGCCCGCATCATTACCCTCCTGGTTCGCCCGGAAGCAGACTGGATTAACGGTTCCATTATTGCCGCCGATGGCGGGGAAAACGTGGTGGACATTACTTGGTGGAAACCCTCCTCACAGCTGTCATAAGTTCCATAACCGACAATGCCCAAATGAAGCTCCTCTTCATCCTCGTCATCACTGCCCCCCTCTGGGCGCAGCAGGTTCCCCAATACCGTATTGGGGAAGCGCCGGAACAACAGATTCCCGGAAGCACTCTCCATCCCTTCGAGCGCTTTACTTACTTTGGTGCTGGACTTCAAGTAGGATGGATGAGCGGCTTTGGACTGAGCTTCCGCATTTCTTCCCCACTCCGCTGGGGCGGGGAGCTTGCATTCGGTATCCTGAAGCTCAAAGACATGAGCTTTTGGTCCCTCGGCGGCGAAGTACACTATCGCCTGGGCATATCCGAGAGTTATCGCTCCTACTTGCTTGCCGGTCTGGGCTACTATTCCCATACCACAGATGAAAAGCCCGAATCCATCTGGCCAGTTCGCTTCGGCCTGGGATTGGGAGTTGAAGTCTTCCCGATCCAATGGTTAGCCCTTGGGGCAGAGCTGGCACTGACAGCATACACCAACGGAGACGCCGTCCAAGTTCTCCCCATGCCTCAGTTCGGGCTCATGTACTACTTCCGCTGAACTGTCGTGAGAGCTTCCCTTATTGCCGGCTCTCTGCTCGGAGTCCTGCTGATACCAAGTTGCACAACGCCTTCACTATCCCCTGTCCGAACCACCCTTTTCCAGACCACTTCCCAGAAAGCAGAGCCTTCGGCTCAAACATACGAGCGCTTCCAAGACACGCTGTACCTGACCCCTACAGAGCTTAGCCCTACGGATTTCGAGCCACTGTTTACCCAAGCACTCCAGCTCTTTCAGCGAGGGGAATATACTCATGCCCGCTCGCTCCTTATGCAACTGGTCTACACACCGTCTGTACCAGATTCCTTGGCCAGAGAAGCCCTCTTCCTGTCAGCTGAATGTTCCGCCGCCTTGGGTGAGCTCTCCACGGCTCAAAGCAGCTATGAACATCTTTTAAGGCAAACCCAGCTCCACGTGGGCTTACGCGAGCGCACTCTTCTGCGCCTTGGACACGTTCTCTGCGCTCAGGGATTTCCTGAACAAGCAGCCCAGTTCTTCGCTGAACTTCAGCGTCAGTTCCCTCGGTCCCGTTACCTCCCTCTGGCACGCTGCACGGCCATCAATTCTCCGAATGTCCCTGGTCCCGCCGCACTCCCTAAGTTTGCACCACGATAAAGCTTCTCAGCTCCTCGATGGCAACAGTCCTGGAAGTTCGGCATCTAACGACGGAGTTCCACTCCGAGCAGTATAGCATACGGGCAGTCGACGACGTCAGCTTCTGCTTGGAGCGGGGAAAAGCGTTGGGCATTGTTGGGGAGTCTGGCTCTGGGAAATCCGTTACGGCTCTCTCCATTATGCGCTTGATTCCCACTCCGCCCGGCAGAATCGTCCAGGGGGAAGTACTCTTCCACCATCACGACGGTACGGTGGTTGACTTACTAAAGCTCCCCGAAGGCGAGATGCAGCGGTATCGTGGTAACCGAATCGCTATGATTTTCCAGGAGCCGATGACCTCCCTCAACCCCGTCTTCCGCTGTGGGGACCAGGTCATGGAAGCCCTGATGCTCCACCGGAAGATGGACCGGAAGGCAGCCCGCCAACGGACACTGGAGCTCTTCACCGAGGTTGGGCTCCCGGACCCTGAGCTCATGTTAGAGCGCTATCCACACCAGCTCTCCGGCGGGCAAAAGCAGCGTGTCATGATCGCCATGGCGATGAGCTGTGAACCCGATATTCTCATCGCCGATGAACCCACGACAGCTCTGGACGTGACCGTGCAGGCAACTATCCTGGAACTGATGCGACAGCTCCAGCGGTCGCACCAGATGGCACTGATTTTCATCTCGCACGATCTGGGAGTCATTGCCGAAATTGCCGATGAAATCGCCGTGATGTATAAAGGGCGCATCGTGGAGTCGGGACCTTTAGAGCGTATCTTCACGGACCCCCAACATCCGTATACGAAAGGGCTCCTAGCATGCCGCCCCCGCTTGGACCGCAAGCTCCGCATCCTCCCTACCGTCCGGGACTTTATGGAAGAGCTACCGGACAGCACCATTCGCGAGAGAGTCCACATCAGCGTCCACGAATACATTGACCACTTGACCCTTTCCCGAGAGGAACTCCAAAAGCGCAAAGCCTCCCTTGAGCAACAGCCCGTATTAGTACAGGTGGAAGACCTCCACGTCCATTTCCCTATTCGGAAAGGGCTCTTCGGGGGTGTGCGCGGCTATGTCAAAGCTGTCGACGGTGTCTCGTTGACCATTCGCAGTGGCGAGACTCTGGGCCTGGTTGGTGAATCTGGCAGTGGCAAGACAACCACCGGACGTGCCATCCTACGTCTTCTGGAGCCTACCAGCGGACGGATTCTTTTCAACGGCACAGACATCCTTGCCCTTTCAGGCAATGAACTCAAAGCTCTGCGACGGCAGATGCAGATTATCTTCCAAGACCCCTATGCCTCCCTCAACCCCCGCCTTTCCGTCGGGGGTGCCCTGATGGAAGTGCTACGCGTCCATAAGCTTTTTGACTCCGACCGCGAACGCCGCGAATACGTCTTCTGGCTCCTGAATAAGGTCGGTTTGGAGCCGCGCCACTTCTGGCATTATCCCCATGAATTCTCCGGCGGACAACGGCAGCGAATCGGCATTGCCCGGGCCCTCGCCGTTCAGCCGCGCTTTATCGTCTGTGATGAGCCTGTCTCCGCTCTTGACGTCTCCGTCCAGGCACAAGTCCTCAATCTTCTTGTGGAGCTGCGCGAAGAATTTGGGTTGACGTATCTGTTCATCACGCATGACTGGAGCGTGGTCAAATTCATCAGTGATCGCATTGCCGTCATGCATGCCGGACATATCGTTGAAATGGGAGACGCAGAAGAGCTCTACGCCCATCCGCGCCATGACTACACACGCCGTCTCATCGCCTCCATTCCAGCAGTCACTTTGGAGAAGCTCCAACAGCGCCGACTGCAGTCTCCGACGCCCACATGATTGAGGTCCGCCATCTGACAAAGCGCTTCGGCACGAAGCTCGTTCTCAAGGATGTCTCTCTCCGCATCCCTCCAGGGCAGACCACCTGTATCATTGGACGCTCCGGCTCAGGGAAAACCGTCTTGCTCAAGCACATCGTGGGATTGCTACGCCCTGACTCCGGCAGTATCTGGATCGATGGAGAAGAAGTCACCCGCATGAGCCGACCCGAATGGTTCCGAATCCGCCGACGCTTCGGCTATGTCTTTCAGGGAGCTGCTCTATTTGACTCGCTTACTGTCTTTGAGAACGTCGTCATTGGGCTTTACGAACACGATATCCGTGACGAGCAGCTTCTACACCAAGAGGCTCAGCGGGTGCTAAGTGCTGTCGGGCTTCTCCCACCGGCAGAGGAGGCCGACACTGCTACCCTCCGCCGAGAATACGAGCTTCTCTGCCGAAAATACCCGGCCGACTTGTCCGGTGGCATGCGCAAGCGCGTCGGCATCGCCCGCGCCTTGGTCGGGCAACCAGAGTATGTCTTCTACGACGAGCCTACCAGTGGACTGGACCCCATCACTTCCGAACAGATCGACCAACTCATCGCCGAATTGGCCTCCCGCCTCCAGGTTACTTCGGTCGTTATTACCCACGATATGTTCACCGTCTTTCGCATCGCCCAGAACGTAGCTCTGCTGGAGGACGGAGTTGTGGTCTTTACAGGAACTCCGCTCCAGATGCTGCAGAGTCCTGAGCCAATCGTACAACGCTTCTTAGAGCGCTACCTATCCCCTCTCTACACCCCGATGGCCCCCACCCCATAAGGCTTGTGCTGCATTCAGGAGAGCACACCCGAAGCGATAGACGTCGTGGAAACTGTTATAGAGCGGAACGGGCGCCAAGCGGATTACATTGGGCTCCCGCCAATCCACCACAATGCCGGCAGCACGCAGATACCGATAGAGTTCCTTCCCATTTGCCCCGACCCACAGCGAAAGCTGACATCCCCGTTGTGACACATCCTCCGGCGTCACTATCCGCAACGGTGCCTGAGGAACTATGGTGCGCACTCGTTCAATCCACCACCGGGCATAGTCATGGAGGCGATCCCGTTTGCGACACAGTGCTGGGAAACCGGCCTTATGGAAAAGCTCCAGTGCAGCCCGGTGCACGGCCATTGCTAAAATTGGGGCATTACTCAGCTGCCATCCCTCCGCACCATAGGCTGGCTGGAATTCCGACAGCAGACGGAAGCGTACCTCCTCCGGCGTTCCCCACCAACCTCCCAAGCGAACCAGCTCCGCCTTGCCTCCATGGCGCTTATGGACGAACAGCCCTCCGACACCTCCTGGACCAGAGTTGAGATACTTGTACGAACACCATGCCGCCGCATCCACATCCCAGTCATGGAGCTTTAGCTCCACGTTCCCAATTGCATGAGCTAAGTCCACAATGACGTATGCTCCCACTGCATGGGCTGCTCGGGTGATCGCCTCAAGCTGAAAACGCTGTCCCGTGTAGTAGTGAACCCCACTGAGGAAGACTAAGGCTAGCTCCTCACCTATCTCCACAATCCGACTGCAAATGTCCTCCGTTTGCACCAGGAATTCCCCAGAGGTCGGTTCTGCGAAAACTACACACTGGGACGGCTCCAGTCCGCGCCAGCGCAACTGCGTCTGCGCAACATAAAGGTCCGAAGGGAAGGGATAGTACTCCAAGAGAATCTTCCGTCGGCGTCCGACAGGGCGATAGAAAGTAGCGAAGAGAAGGTGCAGATTGACCGTCAGCGAGTTCATTGCCACCACTTCCTCAGGCAATGCACCCGCCAACTCTGCAAGGTATGGGGTCAGGAGACGATGGTAGGAAAACCACGGACAGGGTGGAGCAAAGTGTCCATCCACGGCGTACTCTGCCCATACCCGCAATTCTTCCCGAACTGCCGCCTCCGCCGTACGCGGCAATAAGCCAAGCGAATTCCCACAGAAGTAAGCAACCGGTTCTCCGTTCTGCTGCGGAATCCAGAAATGTCCCCGAAAAGAGCCGAGCTCGTCGGCTTCGTCTAAAGCCCGAGCATACTCCGCCGTGGCTTCGTGCTGGCTGCTTGTCATTGGAGCGATGGTGCAACTGGCTCTGTGGTCTGCAGACCTAAGAACTCCAGTGCATTCCGAACAAAGATACGTTCCGCAATCTCTTCGGGAAGCTCCAACTGAGAAATAACCGAACTATCCCCAAAGTCCCCCAAGGGGAACGGATAGTCCGTCCCATAAACGACCCGCTCGGGTCCAACTGTTTCCAACAAAAAGCGCAGTGCCCGGACGTCGTGGGTGATGCTGTCGACCCAGAATCGCCCCACGTATGCCCGCGGGGGGGCAACTTCATTGACATTACACAAGTCCGGTCGCGCCTGGTATCCCTTAGCAATCCGCCCGAGCGTAAAGGGAAAGGAGCCTCCACCATGGGCAAACAGGACTCGGAGGTGGGGAAACCGCTCAAAAACACCTCCAAAGATGAAGCTACAGATTGCCAACGCTGTCTCCGCCGGCATTCCCACGAGCCATTCCAGGAAGTAGCGCTGCAGACGCTCGCGACCGAGCATTTCCCATGGGTGCACAAAAAGCGCCGCTCCTAACTCCTGCGCCGCTTCGTAGAAAGGGAACAGGGAAGGATCGTCCAAATTTTTCCCGTTCACATTGGAGCCAATTTCCACTCCCGGGAAGTGAAGCTCCCGGATACAGCGTTCCAGCTCACGGATAGCGTAATCCGTATCCTGCAACGGCACCGTCCCGAATCCCCAGAAACGCCCCGGATAGAGCGCTACGACTTGAGCTAAGTGGTCATTTAGAAACTGCGACCACTCGTAACAGTCTTCCGGACGCGCCCAGTAGCTGAATAAGACCGGCACTGTGGAAAGCACCATGGTGGTAATCCCGTAGCGCTCCATATCCTCCAGCACTCGCTCAGGATTCCACGCATTTTCCCCCACCTCGCGGAAGACCGACCCATCGTCGCGGACCATGCGAGCACGTCCCGGAGCATAGTGCTCCATGCGCAGGAACCCCCCGTAGCCGAAACGGCTCTTCAGGTCTGGCCACTCCGGTGGTATCAAATGCGCATGGATATCAATTTTGCCCGATACCATCCCCCTGCTCGTCAGCCACAGCTCGGAAGAATTTTAGCGCTTCTTCTTCTTGTGCCGATTCTTCCGGCGCCGCTTCTTGAGCTTATGGCGGTTCATTTTATACCGCTTTCGCTTCCGTCCGCACGGCATCGCTCATTTCCCCACTGTGATACCTTCCCATCTCTGCACAGAATCCACCATCTGCAAGGCTTGTCGTGCTCGCTGGCTCAATGGGAGCGTGGGATGGAGACGGATAAGCTCTCGGAAGAATTGCCGCGCTTCGTCAAACTTCCCCTGTTGCGCCAAGAGTATCCCAAGGTTAAACAGCGCAATCGGGTGATCGGGAAAGCGCTCTAACACACGACGTAGCTCCGCAATGCCCGCCTCCTGTTCCCCACTGGCAAAGAGAGCATAGGCGTAGTCAATCCGCACCTCCGCCTGCCCTGGATCGGCGCTGAGATAGCGCTGGTATAGAGGCACTGCCTCTTGGAAACGCCCAAGATCGTAGTAGAGATTTGCCAGCTCTAATACCGCTGCCAGATTGTCCGGATTGAGTGCCACAGCCTGTTGGAGCGCCTCCAACCGTGCCCTTTGCTCCGGAGCCAACTGCGTCTGCTCGGACCCGCTCGGCGATGGCACGGCTATCCGCCGCACTACCCACGAACCGAGAGCAAGGCTCAGCACCAGCGCTGCTAAGATAAACCACGGTCGGAGCATCCTCTACGATTGTTGCCGGACCCGCTGAATAAATTTCGGCGACGGCTTGAAAGCAGGAACCTGCCGCTCCCCAAGCGGAACGGGATCGCCCGTGCGCGGGTTGCGCGCCATCCGAGGACGCCGCCATCGCAGGAAAAAGGAGCCAAAACCACGGAAATCCACTCGTTCTCCACGAGCCACATGCTCCTGGACGAACTCCAGTAACTCCTCCATCACGGCGCGCACCTGTGCTGCCTCCACACCTAACTTCCGGCTAATATGCCGCACTGCATCTTGACGCCGCATTTGTTCCTCTCCACAACGGGAAACTAAACCATACATGCAAGTTACGGAGCTTCTGCCGAATGTTCTCCCAACGGTCCCCTCCCTGCGGAGGCAGCACGAATACGAGCAACCCGCTCTTCTCGCAATTGCTTTGCCAGCTCCCGGAGATCGGCAACCCGATCGGCTTCGTCAACGATCTCCACCCCTAACAGCGTCTCCATGAGATCCTCCAGCGTGACAACCCCTTCTACACCGCCGTACTCGTCAACAACCACAAACAGGTGTTGCCGCCTCTGAAGGAAAGTCTCCAAAGCGCGGTCCAGCTCTAAGTGTTCCGGAACAAAGGAGACCTCCCGGAGAAAGTGACGCACCGGTACCTGCTCCTTCCCTTCTAAGGCTGCCCATAACAGGTCCTTCGTCAGCACATACCCAATGATGGTGTCCGGATCTTCCTCCCACACGGGAATGCGGGAATAGGTGCGCAACTCTGGGATACGGAGGGCATCCCGAACGGGGATATCCGCCGGACAGGTCACCATAACCATCCGCGGCGTCATCACATCTGCAACACGGATGTTCCGCAAACGCATCAGATTCGTCACCAAGCGGTATTCCTTCAGATCCAACACCCCCTCCTGCCGAGCGCTTTCAACAACAACGGAAAGCTCCTGCCGTGCTAACTCCGTCCACCGTGAATCGGGGAAGCGATGCCAGCGCAGTACGAAGCGCCACGGAGCCTCCACAATTTGAAAAAGAGGTAGGAGACGACGCAACACAGGGAAGAGAGTCCCTGCGTACAGCATCCCCACTACCTGGGCAATGGGTTTCAGCAGGCTGAGTAGGACAACCATAAGCGCAACCCCTCCAAGCTGCCACTCCAGCGGCAGCGTCCCACGATGTAGCAAGAAGAAGATGGCAAAGAGTATCCCCCCGCCGATAATCGTATCCACAAAGTTCAGCGCTGCCCAATGGAGGCGAACCTCTTCCTCTCCTCGCTCCGATATCAACATCCACGGCTCCCCTTCAATGACGCCGCGCCAAAGATTCAGCAGAAACTCTCCCAAAAGGGTAATGCCAAGGAGTAGCCACAGAAGCTCATCCATCGCCGCCGATGATTCTATGGGCGGAATTCCTTGTCAACAACCGTCACCGGTTGTGGGTAGCGCAGCGTCCCTATCGGCGTTGAAAGGACGGGTTCCACTTCCAAGGTCAGCCGAGAAGGTCCTCCTTGAGCTCCCCCAATCCCTAGCGCCAACTGGAGCACATCCTCATAGGTCTGCCGGAAAAACTCCATAAGATCCAGCTGAACCTGAAGAGGAACTATCACGGATTCCCCACCTGGCGGAACTTCAATAGGCTGTGCCATAACTCCAGATACCGTCGGAACCCGATCAATAGAGAGGCGCCACTTCATCTGGGTCAACGTCACTGGCAACCGACGGCGTCCTCCGACACCATCGTTGGGATTGATCACAGCTACCTCTACAGTAAACTCGGCTGGGAGCTTCCCCGCACGATAGAGTCCCAGAAGTTGTGCCGCTTCAGTAACGCTGAAATCCGCCACCCTCCGCTTCTGCGCCAAAGGGATTCCTGCCAAGCGGAAGTCTGAAACTCCCTGCAACCGAAAACGCAAGCGCTCAATACCAACTAAAGCTTCGGTTACCTGCCGAACTGTTCCACAGCCAGTGCTCAGGAGGAAGAGGCCGATGGCGATTGCACGTCCAAACCTGCTAAAGCCCATAGCTCTCGTATATCGGACGGCAATGTTTCTAACCCTGTTGTCTGTTCCACATACTGACAGAGTGCCCGGAATGCCCGCCGCAGCCGGCTTACGGTTGTCAGGAGCTTGACCTTTGCGATCAAAAGGCGCTCATCTACCGGTTTGCCTAGGAAGTCATCTGCTCCTGCTTCAATTGCCCGCACCTGATTGGGGACATCGTTGAGCGCTGTCACAATCACCACAGGGATCAAGGCCGTCTCTGGCTGCTGCCGAAGATGGCGAACGGTCGTGTACCCATCCATCTGCGGCATCATGACATCCAGGACGATAGCATCAGGAAGACGCTGCGCGATAGCGCTCAAGCATTCTGTCCCATCGTATGCCTCGCCTACCTCGTAGCCGTGCTTTTCCAAGTAACGGCGCAGAAGCTTCACTGTGATGCGGTTGTCATCGACCACTAACACATAGGGTTGCTTCACAGCTGTTCCCTCCTCCGTCTAACATCACTATCCTCATGTCATCGCAATACCCATACCATAAATTGCTGCAACCCACAGCAGCAAGGCACTATAACTCCACGCCATTGCCCGCCAGAGGGGTAACGCTGCCGCCTGTTTCAAAAGAAACCCTAAAATCCCAAACTGGAGCAAAGTCCCCAGATGGAAACGGCTTAGCGCAGCGAATAGCACCGGCTGCTGTTCTGGCACAACGAACGCTGCCAAACTAGGCTGCACTTGCAACGACCCACCGATAACCTGGAACACTGCTGTCAGCACTTCACCACAAGCACTCCACAGAACAGTATATCCAAAGGCGGTTACTATCACTCCTAGACGGAGTCCACCCCATCGCACCCAAACGAGTGGTTGCACTAACCAAAGCAGCCCCAACAGAGACAACAACGCCACCGTGTTACTGAAGAGCCCCCCTATAAGACTCCGTGGTAGAGAAAATCGCATCCCCAGCTGCAATTGCTGGTGAAGCTCCTGCTGTTGCTTGGGTGTCAGCTGCGGATGCTGAGCAATATACGCCTCCAACCGTTGCCGGGCAATCTCAACCATCTGACGGTGCAATGCCCAGGAATGAGCATATAGCCAGTTCGTAAGGACACTCGCACCTGTTGAAACCAGCAGTGCCATTACAAACACCTTCCCTGCGTGCCTTCCAAGGAGAGGCAATACCCTGGAGGGAGCCGTAAGGATAGCAACAAACCCCCAGAGCCACTCTCGCGTTGTCGTCTGCTGCTCTTCCATTTCCTCCACCACGGAACCCCAGTAGCTACCGGTTATGACGAACGCTTCTCAGAAGCAGTGCCTATTCCGAGATACGTTCCTAACACTGGATGTGCCGCCATGCGCTGTAGCACCCGCCGAACAATTGGAGCCGCAACTTCCCCTCCTGAAATCGTTCCCTGAGGTCGGACAACCATCACAAGGAGGACTAACTGCGGACGCTCTGCAGGGACCATGGCGACAAACGAGGCTGTATGGGCCTCGCGACTGTAGCGCCCATTGACCGTCTGTTGTGCCGTTCCTGTCTTCCCCGCAATGGAAACTCCCGGCAACCGAGCCAAGCGTCCAGTCCCTTCCTCCACAACGCTACAGAGCACGTGCCGGAGCCACCTTGCCGTCGCAGCTGATACTACGCGCCGGATTGGCTGGGGGAATAGCCTGTAGCCACCGTTTTCCCCACCAATGGCTTCTACCAAGCGGGGACGCACGAAGACCCCATCATTGGCAATGGCAGCGTAAGCACAGGCAAGCTGTAAGGGCGTTACTGCTATTCCATATCCGAAGCCCCAAAACGCCACCGTTGTGGAGTCAATTTCTTCTGGCTCAGGCATAATCCCAGCGGCTTCCCCCGGCAAGCCGCTCTCCACCGGCGCTCCAAAACCGAAATCCCGTAGGTACTGATACAAGCGCATCCGCGGAATCCGCGTAGCAAGCTCAGCAAAAACGACATTACTGGAAAACGTCAATGCCTCACGCAGTGTAGCTCGCCCCAAAGGATGCTCATCCACAACCCGATGGGTCCCAATTATCCACTGCCCGTTGTGCCCACTGAGCGTGTCATTTAGTCGTACCACCCCCAACTCCAAAGCGATGGCGGCAATAATCGGCTTAAAGACCGAACCAGGCTCATACACCTGGCTGACCAGTGGCGCATGAGCACTCCCACGAGGTGGAGAAGGTACAGCAACGAAAGCCCGGATAGCTCCTGTGGCTGGTTCAAGAGCAATCCCCACTCCACCGGCAGCCTGTACTTGCTGGACTCCCCGAGCCAGTTCGTAGGTCAATATGCGCTGCAGCAAGCCATCCAGGGTAGTATGCAGCACTGGCGGTCTCCTGGGAGACTCCAACACGTGCTCTACCGTCGGGAAAAGCCACCCACGAGCATCTCGCCGCATCAAGACTGTCATCGGTTCCATTCGAAGAACGGAGTCGTAAGCTAACTCTAACCCAGAAAGCCCTTGTTGGTCCACGCCGACACTTCCCAGCGCTGGCAGGAAAAGACCTTCCGGAATGTAAACCCGCACGCGCTCACGCAAACGGATCAACCCGGGTTCCTCTAGCGTATCCAGCCCCTTCGTCTCCCGTCCCCATACACCACGTCGCAGCCAGAGGAATCGGCCCCGACTCGATGTAATCAGCCGCTGGCATTCCTGTTCATCTACCCCTAACACCGCACGAGCAGCACGGCACAAACACTCAACACAACGCACCGCAGCAGGATCAACTCCATACGAAGGTGCCTCTACGCTCATCGCAATAATGTTGCCCCAGCGGTCCGTAATCTCCCCACGGGTAGCCAAAAGGTGCAATCGGACATATCCCTGCCGCTGAGCCGCCTGGCGTAACTGCGGGGCCTGAAAGACCTGTAACTGCACCAAACGCACCCACACCACTATTAGCCCTATCCCTAACGCGCTCCCCACAACCCCCAACAGCCACTTGCGCACCTCCAACCCCATGGCCCCTCCCCACTATCGTCTCCCATAACACCAGCCCCCTGGGTTACCCACCAGCCAAAAGGCGCATGAGAATATCCCCAACCACGTACCCCACCACAGCAACTCCCAGCCCGACAAGAAACATATCCAACCCGCTCCGGAAAAAACCCCGTCCCGTAAAGACACTCCGAGCCGCCCCAACGACAAAGTGCATAAGCATGCTGACCGCAAAAGACAACCACACTATGAGCGTGCTATGCCCGAAAAAGAAGGGCACTACTGGAACCAACGCCCCCAACGCCGTCGCAGCACCCGTTACAATCCCCTCCCGCACGGGGGAGCTCCGGAACTCTCCCAGACCCAGCTCTTCCCGCACCTTTTCCTGTAAGGCTGCCTCCGGATTGGCCATGATCTGCTCAGCTAACCGACGCGCCGCCTCCGGCGACATCCCTTTTGCCTGATATAGCAGAGCTAACTCCTCCTGTTCCAATTCCGGCATCAGACGGAGTTCCTCCCGCTCCATTTGGATCTCATGCTCGTAAACCTCCCGCTCACTTTTCGCTGCCAGATACCCACTGGCACCCATAGAAAGAGCATCGGCAACTAAGCCGGCAAGCCCTGAAAGAAGAACAATGTGCGGTGCCACCTCCGCTCCAATAACTCCCATCACCAACCCGAAATTTGCCGTCAGCCCATCGTTGAAACCATAGACAACGTTCCGCAGAAAACCACCGCTTTCAATCTGATGCCACGGCTCACTGTAGTATCCCAGCAGGCGATTCAATTGGGTGATATGCTCTGCCTCGTCACGAGCCACACGAGCAGTAACCTGAGCCACAGGCGCCGGCAATTGACGCCGTCGCCGCAAATACTGCTGGACCTCCTGGGCCTCCTCATGGATACGAGCTCGCACCACATAACGCCGATGACCTCGGCGAATCATCCACAGCAAAAACCGCGTCCGAAAGCTCAGCGGACGTGGTCGTGGAACCACTCCCCGTTCCCGTAATAACTCCTCAAACCAAGCCTGATGTTGGCGCTCCACCCGCGCTAATTCCCGATAGAGCGCCTGCCGCTCGGAATTGGATTCCGTTTGAGCCAATGCTTCGTAGATCAGTGCTGACTCTGCCTCATCATGCCAATGCTCTAGTAGACGACGTGTTTCCATCACAACTCTCCCTCTTCCGCCTGCTGTGGGACGCTTTCTGGACGAATGACATGCGCTTCCCACGTGATGGAACATCCCGAACGGCGCACCATAATGGAAGCACTGCAGTACGTGCCCTGGGAAAGCTCAATGGCACGGTGCAGATCCTGCTCCGTCGCATCCGGGCTGACGAGCTCATACCGCAGATGAATGCGGGTGAATACCCGGGGATGCTCCGTTGCCCGCTCCGCCTCGGCTGTGAGTCGGAATGCCGTCACTGTCCGCCGCTTCTTCCGAACGATGCTGAGCACATCCATCGCCGTACATGCCATCATCGCCTCCAGAAAAACCTCCATCGGACGTGGAGCACTATCGCTTCCGCCCACAGCCGGATCAGCATCAAAAAAGATGACCTGACCCCGCTCATTACGCCCAGCAAGACGCATACCAGCATCTACCAGCTTCAACTCTGCTCTCATGGCTTCACCCTTCTTTCTTCCACACCATCAGCTCCTCCCGCCCCTGACGGGCCGGATGCGATGTCTGCGGAATCATTGACCACTCTAACCGAAAACCATATCGCTGCGCCAAAGCAAGGACCTCTGTGCGCACTACCGGGAACGGCGGTCCGCTCGTCGGAGGTTCAGAGCCCAAAGGAAAGAAAAGCCCGAACAGCCATCCTCCCGGACGGATCAGTCGGGCCATAAGGGCAAAATAGTCGCTCCGCCGACGCGGATCAATGGCACAGTAGCACGTATACTCCCACACCACATCCACCGGCTCCAGCCCTCGGTCAGGGAGCTGGAAAATGTCCTCGCAGAGAAGTTGCGCCAAAAGCTCCTCCTGGCGAAGACGCTCTGCAAGCCATGCTAAAGGTTCCGGGGCAAAGTCCACAGCAATTGTCTCGTATCCTCGGCGTGCTAAGAGAAGAACATCATGCCCATAGCCACAGCCGGGCACAAGAACCCGAGCCGCCCTTCCAGTGGCACCTTGCACTACCGCTGGAAAGTGCTCTCCCTGGAGCAGCTCCCGCAATACCGGGGTCTCGCCGCCCAAATCCCATCCGGTCTCACCCCGGCGATAACGCTCGGACCAGTACTCTGCTACGCTAACATCCATTGCAGAAGCGGGATGCCAACTACAAACTTATGCAAAACCCTGGCTCAGACTCTGCGTGCATGAAAGGATAAGGGCAAAACGTCATATCGTGTGCCGAGGCGTCTTCTCTGCTTCCAGTTTCTGAGTCCGGTAATACGCCGGCTGGAGCACACGCCCCGCACGAAGAGTCCAACAAACCTAAGGAGTCTTCCCATGCCAGAGGCACGTCCTACGGAGGCGCGACAAAAAGCGCTGCAGTTGGCTATTGAGCAGATTGAAAAGCACTTCGGCAAAGGCGCAATCATGCGCCTGAGTGACTCACAGGTTGTTCCCGTAGAGGCAATCTCAACGGGGAGCCTAACTCTGGATGCCGCCATTGGCGTAGGTGGTGTACCGCGCGGACGCATCGTGGAAATCTTCGGTCCGGAGTCATCCGGAAAAACAACGGTCTGCCTCCATATTATTGCCGAAGCTCAAAAGCGCGGGGGCATTGCCGCGTTCGTAGATGCTGAACATGCCCTCGATGTCCAATATGCTCAGCGATTGGGCGTGGACCTAAACAACCTTCTCCTCTCACAGCCAGAGTTCGGTGAGCAAGCATTGGAGATCGTGGAAACTCTGGTCCGCAGCGGCGCTGTAGATGTCATCGTCATTGATTCGGTAGCCGCCTTGACTCCCCGGGTGGAGATTGAGGGCGAAATGGGCGACGCTCAGGTCGGTCTGCAAGCCCGCTTGATGTCCCAAGCCATGCGTAAACTGAGTGCTGCCATTGGTCGCTCTAATACCGTGGTCGTCTTCACTAACCAACTGCGGAGCAAAATTGGTGTCCTATACGGGAACCCGGAGACAACCACCGGCGGCAATGCGCTCAAATACTACGCCTCCGTGCGTATAGACCTGCGCCGCAAGGATGTCATCAAAGAAGGAACCGAAATCGTTGGGAGCCGTATCCGCTTCAAGGTCGTCAAAAACAAGGTAGCGCCTCCCTTCAAGGAGGGAGAGTTTGACATCCTCTACAGCGAAGGCATCTCCCGACTCAACGAGCTTATAGACCTGGGTCTGGAACACGGAATCATCAGCCGCAGTGGTTCATGGCTGGCCTATGGCGAAGAGCGCGTACAGGGACGGGAAGCGCTCCGAAAGCTTCTGCAAGAGGATGCTGCACTCCGCCAACGGCTGGAGCAGTCCGTGCGCGCAGCACTTAAGTTGCCCCCAGTGGACAACGGACACAACGGTTCCCCCGCCAAAAAGAGCACAGAAGCTAAATAAGACCGCTACGACCTCTCAGAACTTGGACTCTGAAAACTTTCCCGTCCGTGGAAGAGGCGTACCAATAACCACGTCTGCCAGACGAAAACGGCAACTCCAAGGAGCGCCGTCACTGCTGCCAGTAGAGAATAAAGGCGGTGATACCCTTCAAAGCGCGCAATAGCCGCCGCTGTCTCCGGCGCCGGATTATCAAAGCTCACCGAGCGAGCGATCCCATTCATAATCGGCTCCAACAACCCAGCATAAACGCCGAACAGCGTCACCATAATCACAAAGCCGACCGGGGGAATCCACCACTTCCAATTACGGATTCGCACGTTCACCATCCACAAACCCATCCCCAAGAGAATGGCCCCCACAACCTCCAATACGTGGAGCCGTGCCAGAATCAGCCGATTCACCATCCCGGCACTATCACGGGAAAGGACTTCAAAGGGAACGGCAGCAACGGAAGTCCCGAAAGTCACAAGGGCACCTATCCATAGCACGGCTCCACTGTAGAAAGCTACCAATGCCCCGAACAATCGCCATGGACTCATTTATACCTCTGTAGATGTCGTAAACGCCACTGCCATCCCAGACGGCGGAGCCATAGACGAAGGCGCCGAAACCAGTAGTGCAGCGAAAGGAAGCGCAGAAGTTGCCGGAAGGAGAGCCCCGGTATTGCTACCAATTGCATAAGGATACGGCGTTCCACTCGGCTCATCCGCACCTCCTGAGAGGCAGCACGGTATCCCCTCTGCTGAACGGCTTCACTTATCAGCCGCCGCAGTTGCTGCGCCAGCTCCCGAAGTGAGGATGCCTCCGAGCAACACTGTGCTAAAAAACTCATGTACTCGCTCAGCAGAGCCGCTGTCTGGAAATCCTCACTCGTGGGTGCCTCCCGAAGCCGATGGATAAGCTCCTGTGCCGCCTGCTCCAAACTCCGACGGCGCTCGGCCGAAAGCTGCACCAACTGCTCAAGCGGCACATCCTCTACGGCAACGTACACCGTGCACAACTCCCGTAACGCCGTGGCATAATGATTCTGTGCCTGCCGCTCTAGCTGACGCAGAATCAGGGAACATTGCTGTTCCAGGGAATGGAGCTGGTTCTGTAGGAGACGCCGCTGATGCTCTCCGGAAACATGCGCCAATTGCCGCTCAATATGGTGCTTCTCATCCTGTAGGCGTCGAAACTGACGACTCGCCTCTCCGTCATCCCGGTAGGCGAAATCCTCTACAGCCTTCGCCTGTAAGTGGAGGGGTCCTGCCCCCAGACGCACCGCATGCAGCCGAATATCATCTCCCAATAGCTCCCGTATCCGCCCGACGTGCAGATAGGCAATCCCATCGGTGAAGAGGAGAATTTCACTTTGCACAAGCGATGGCTTCCGGCGAATATCCTCAATTGCTGTCATAATCGCCTGCTCTAACATCGTACCCTGACCGACTGCCTGCAATCGCAGGACCGTTCTCAACAAGCGCTCAAACGACAACTGGTCAAAAGCATGGTGGAGCTCCCCAATATGAAGGTCAAAGGTGCGCAAGAACACCTCGCCTAACTCCGCTTGATTCCGCCGCAGAAAGGTATACGCAATTGCCTTCGCCAACTGGATCCGATGGTGCTGCTGCATGGAGGCAGAGGTGTCAAAGAGAATGTAGACCTTCTGCTTGCGAATGTCCGGGGCGTACACATCCCCATGAGTTTGATACCCGTAAACCCGCGGCGGTCGGGGAACCGGCATCCACAGTGTGCGTTCCGCCAGACGGTGGTAGAAAACCTCCTCGGGCAACAGAAACTGATGGGGATAAATGCGGACCACATCTCGGTAATGCCGAATTAGTTCGGCATCATACTCCTCAGAACTATACTGCCGGGGTAAGGCAGCGCTGGCTTCCTGTTGCTGCGGATCATGGGTGTGGAAAAGGTTCAAAAGAGGAGCAAACCGGTGCCACAGGGGATGCTCCGGATCATGCAGCACCCGGGCAATTTCATAGACTGCCGAAAACTCTGCCGGCAGATGCCGCTCTACGTCTTCAAAGAGTCCAAACTCTCGCATCCCCAGGAGGAAGGCTTCCACGTCCTCACCAAACGCCGCCATCGGTGTCCTGCGTCCCCATGACCGGCTCACCACGAAGGCAAATTAGAAACTTTTTGCTTCACCGCCCTTGCTCCGGAAAGGCAACGGTAATTTTGTAGCCGTCTTACACAGAGGAGCATCCAGCAATGCCAAATTCTGTCATTGTCTCTGCTGTCCGCACCCCTATTGGGGCTTTTCTGGGTTCGTTATCGGAACTTCCTGCCCCCCGCCTAGGGGCAATCGCCATCCGAGAAGCTATCCGCCGTGCCGGCATTGAACCGAGCATGGTGGATGAGGTGATCATGGGGAATGTACTGACAGCCGGTGTGGGGCAAGCCCCCGCCCGCCAAGCCGCTATCTTCGCTGGTCTTCCCGAGCATGTCCCTTGCATGACTATCAACAAGGTCTGCGGCAGCGGATTGAAAGCTGTCATGCTCGCCGACCAGATAATCCGCTGCGGAGATGCCGAAATTGTCGTCGCTGGCGGACAAGAGTCTATGTCCAACGCCCCCTATCTCCTCCCCAAAGCCCGGTCTGGACTTCGCATGGGCCATGCACAGCTTATTGATTCTATGATTCACGACGGGCTCTGGGACGTATACAACCAATTCCACATGGGCGATGCTGCAGAACTCTGCGCTAGCACCTGTAATATTCCCCGAGAAGAGCAAGACGAATATGCTATCCTTAGCTACCGCCGTGCCCTGGAAGCCCAGGCTCAAGGATACTTCGCCGATGAAATCGTGCCCGTCACCTACGAACGCCCGAACGGACAGACCGTCACGATTGACACGGACGAGGAACCCTCAAAGGTTCGCTTTGAGAAAATCCCACATCTCAAACCAGTCTTTCGCCCCAACGGCACAGTCACAGCTGCCAACGCCAGCTCCATCGATGACGGGGCCGCGGCACTCGTGGTCATGTCCGAGCAACGGGCGGCAGCATTAGGGCTTCAACCGCTAGCCCGTATCGTTGCCCACGGCTCCGTTGCCCAGCGCCCTGAATGGTTTACAACCGCTCCTATTGAAGGCATACGGCATGTGCTGAAGAAAGCAGGTCTGCCCTTGGAAGACATTGACCTCTTCGAGATTAATGAAGCTTTCGCCGTTGTAGCACTCGTTGCACAAAGGCAGCTCAACATTCCACTGGATAAACTCAACGTCCACGGCGGAGCTGTCGCCTTGGGTCATCCCATTGGAGCTTCGGGAGCTCGGATCCTTACAACACTCCTTTATGCCCTGCGCCGCTACCGGAAGCGATACGGTATGGCAGCCATTTGCATCGGCGGCGGGGAAGCAAGCGCTCTCATTGTCGAAAACCTCCAGTAAGGGCTCCCCCCATTCCCGATGCAGGAATGGCTGTGGCCTTAAAACCGACTAAAATAGTCTGCTTTTCCCCTCGTCTACATCGCTGCTGGTTGTATCAGCAGAGGTTCTTCCTTCAATGGCTACTCAGCAGGACGAACTCCTTCAGCAAGTAACTGCTTCTGAGTACAAGTACGGTTTCGTTGCCGACATTGAAGAGGAGCTAGCCCCTGTCGGGCTCAACGAAGAGATCATCCACTACATCTGGGAGCGGAAGGGCGAGCCGGAGTGGATGCTGGAGTGGCGTTTACGCGCATTCCGGCACTGGAAGACGATGCAAGAGCCACGATGGGCAAAGGTTACCTATCCCCCGATTGATTACCAAGCTATTCGCTACTATGCCGCCCCGAAAAAGCGACAAGTGCAGAGCTTGGACGAGGTAGACCCTGAAATCCGCCGTATCTTTGAAAAATTGGGCATCCCACTGGAGGAGCAAAAGTTATTAGCCGGAGTTGCCGTTGATGCGGTTTTGGACAGTGCTTCTGTCGCCACCACATTCAAGGAAAAGTTAGCAGAACTGGGAATTATCTTCTGTTCCATGAGTGAAGCAATTCAGCAGCATCCGGATCTGGTACAACGCTACCTGGGCTCTGTAGTTCCGTATACGGACAACTTCTTTGCTGCCCTGAACTCTGCTGTGTTCAGCGATGGTTCGTTCGTCTACGTCCCTCCGGGGGTCCGCTGCCCAATGGAACTTTCCACCTACTTCCGGATTAATGCCGCCCGCACAGGGCAGTTTGAGCGTACTCTTATCATTGCTGACGAAGGCTCCTACGTAAGCTACCTAGAAGGATGTACAGCCCCGATACGGGACGAGAACCAACTCCACGCCGCCGTTGTTGAACTGATTGCACTGGACGGAGCCGAGATTAAGTACTCCACCGTACAGAACTGGTACCCCGGCGATCGCGAAGGTCGGGGTGGTATTTACAACTTCGTTACCAAGCGCGGAATCTGCCTTGGGAAGGAGTCCAAGATTTCCTGGACCCAAGTTGAGACAGGCTCCGCCATCACGTGGAAGTATCCCAGCGTCATCCTGAAAGGGGATGGCAGCGTCGGAGAGTTTTACTCTGTCGCCGTCACAAACAACTACCAACAAGCTGACACTGGTACGAAAATGATTCACATCGGGCGGCACACACGGAGCCGGATCGTCTCCAAAGGAATTGCTGCAGGGCGCAGTAACAACACATACCGAGGACTCGTTCGTGTCCTTCGCGGTGCCGATTATGCCCGCAACTATACCCAGTGCGATTCACTCCTGATTGGTCATACCTGTGGGGCACACACCTTCCCTTACATTGAGGTGCTGAATCCTACAGCGATTACCGAACACGAGGCGACAACTTCCAAGATCGGTGACGATATGCTCTTTTACTGCCGCCAGCGGGGCATTTCCGAAGAAGACGCTGTCGCCCTGATTGTCAATGGGTACTGCCGGGAGGTCCTCCTCCATCTGCCTATGGAATTTGCTGTTGAGGCACAGAAACTGTTAGCAATCTCCTTGGAAGGAAGTGTAGGGTAAAACTCAAGGTGCAATGCCTATGGACAACATTCTCATCATTCGCAACCTCCGGGTTGCTGTCGAAGGCAAAGAGATCCTCCATGGAGTGGACTTAGAAGTCCGCCGTGGCGAGGTCCATGCTATTATGGGACCGAACGGCTCAGGGAAAAGTACACTGGCGGCCGTCTTAGCAGGACGCGAAGGCTACGACATCCTGGAAGGCGAGGTTCTGTACAATGGAATGAACCTTCTGGAGATGGAGCCTGAAGAACGAGCCCGGGCTGGGCTCTTCCTGGCATTCCAGTATCCGGTAGAAATCCCAGGAGTTACTATGGCGACCTTCCTCCGGACGGCTCTCAACGAAATCCGGAAAGCGCGCGGACAAGAACCTTTAGACCCGATCGCCTTCCTGAAGATAGCCCGGGAGCGCATGTCTTGGGTCGGGATTGATCCTGAGTTCCTCCAACGCGGTGTCAATGAGAGCTTCTCCGGCGGTGAGAAAAAACGGAACGAAATCTTCCAATTGCTACTTCTGGAACCGCAGTTGGCGATTTTAGATGAAACTGATTCCGGCTTGGACATTGACGCACTCAAAGTTGTCGCCTCCGGTGTCAACCGCATGCGTTCACCCGAGCGCTCTTTCGTGGTCATCACGCACTATCAGCGCCTGCTTAACTACATTGTCCCCGATGTTGTCCATGTGCTCTACGATGGACGCATCGTCCGTTCGGGTGGCAAAGAATTGGCACTGCAGTTAGAGGAACGGGGCTATGATTGGCTGCGTGCCGAAGGTGAAGAGCTTGTTCTCCCAAGTATTTCGTAGCCATGGCTACTACCGAACTGCAAACTCGCCTGGTCGAAACCTTCCATCGCTGGCTTCAGGAGAGCAACCATCACCGCTGGAGTCCGCACCATCCTCTCCGCCGTATTGCGTTGGAGGCATTCCAGAAGATGGGCTTCCCCACCTCTCGCCATGAGGACTGGAAGTACACCAGTTTAGCTCCCGTCCTCCGCCCGGCATACCGAATTGAACCCCCATCTCCAGCAGAAACCTCGTCCCTCCTTTCCCAACTTCCCGCATTGGAAAGCCTCCCAGGCCCACATATATGGATGTTGACCGGGATTCCCGTTGTCGCATCCCTACCACCTTATGTGCGCCTGGACAGTCTGCTTTACAGTGACGGCGAAGTCCCCCCTTGGCTAGGAGAAATCCTCCGCCCTGACGCAGAAACCTTCATTGCCCTCAATACGGCGTTTGCTCCTGACGTTGCAACCCTTTCACTTGCTGGACAGGCGAAGGAAATCCTCCACATTGCTGTTGTAACAAGCGCTGTGGAGGAACCACAGCTATCTCAACCGCGGCTCTGCCTCACCTTAGAACCGGAAGCACGTGGGCGGGTTTTACTCAGCTTCCATACCCTCGGGAGCTACCCGAGCCTAACGAACTTCGTTGCAGAAGTCCGTCTTGCGCCCAATTCCGACCTGGAGCTTATCCTCTGGCAAACAGAGCCATCGGAATCCTTCCTTATTACAACCGTCGGTGCGGAACTGGATCGCTCTGCCCGACTGACCGTTTGGACCCTTGCCCTGGGTGGGGCTTTGATACGAAACAATCTGTATATTCGCCTTGCTGCGCCGGGTGCTGAAACTCAATTGTTCGGAGCAACCATGGTGAGCGGACAGCAAATCGTTGATCACCGCACTCAGGTAGAGCACCAGGCGGAGCAATGTCTCAGCAACCAGCTTTACAAATCCATTGCCGATGCCCAGGCAACCGTGACCTTCACGGGGCGCATCTACGTCCATCCAAGGGCGCAAAAGACGAATGCATACCAATCACACCGTGCGGTCCTGCTGTCAGAGAAGGCTACCGTCAATGCTCGACCACAATTGGAGATCTATGCCGATGACGTCCGCTGTACGCATGGGGCTACTGTGGGTTCGCTGGACGAAGATGCTCTCTTCTACATGCGCTCTCGCGGTATCCCTCTTGACTATGCACGAGCTCTACTGTTACACGCCTTCCTGAGCGAACCCTTGAAGTCCCTTTCCGACGCAGCACTTTGGGAATATGCCGACATCTTGATCGCCGAACGGACTCACCTTCAAGCTGTCAAGCCATGACCAACCCCTCCCTGCTGGCCTCCGTCACTGTACCGGAGGAAGTCGTAGCAGCATGGCGAGCAGACTTTCCTATCCTCCACCGCACCGTCTACGGTAAACCGCTGGTCTACTTAGACAACGCCGCCACAACACAGAAGCCACGCGTTGTCATTGAAACCCTGCAGCACTTCTACAGCGAACTCAACAGCAATGTCCACCGTGGAGTCTATTACCTCAGCGAGCAAGCCACGGAACTCTACGAAGATGCTCGGCGCACCGTGCAGCGATTCATTGGTGCAGCTTCCCCCCAGGAGATTGTGTTTGTCCGCGGTACGACAGAAGCTATCAACTTAGTGGCTCACTGCATGGCACGGACGCGCCTTCGAGCTGGCCTGGAAATCCTCCTGACTCAAATGGAACACCACTCCAACATCGTTCCTTGGCAGCTTGCTGCAGAGCAGACAGGCGCTCGGCTGCGCGTGATTCCTATCACCGCAAGCGGGGAGCTAAAGTTGGACCACGAGGATGAGCTTTTCACCGAACGAACAGCCCTATTGGCTGTCGTCCATGTTTCTAACTCCCTCGGGACAATCAACCCCGTGAGAGAACTCATTGGCAAAGCCCACGAGTACGGTATTCCCGTCTTGGTCGATGGGGCACAAGCTGTTGCCCACCTACCGGTTAACATACAGGAGCTGGACTGTGACTTCTATGCCTTCTCCGGGCACAAGGTCTACGGTCCCACTGGCATCGGCGTACTCTACGCCAAACGGTACTGGTTGGAAGAGTTTCCCCCATACCAAGGTGGCGGAGACATGATTCGCTCTGTCACCTTTGAGCGAACTCTCTATAACGAAGTGCCATACAAGTTCGAGGCAGGAACGCCGAATATTGCCGGTGCCATCGGGCTAAAGGCCGCCCTGGAGTATGTTCAAAGTTTAGGTCTGGAGCGAATCGCTGCCCATGAGCAACAGCTATTGGCATACGCTACCGAGCAGCTGGAAAGTATCCCAGGAGTACGGATCATTGGGACTGCACGGCACAAGGCTTCCATTGTCTCCTTCACAGTGGAGGGTATCCATCCCCACGACCTGGGAACAATTGCCGACCGCGAAGGAATTGCCATCCGCGTCGGACATCACTGCACGCAACCAGTGATGGATTTCTTCGGTATACCGGCAACTGCACGGGCATCCTTCGCCCTATACAACACGCCGGAGGAGATTGACCGCTTAGTGGCTGCCGTCCAGAAAGCTATAGAGCTATTCCGGGGATAGCGAAATGGAAGAGCTGCGGGAACTCTACCAGCAAATCATTTTAGAGCACTACCGCAATCCCCGTAATTTTGGAGAGTTACCAGAGGCTACTCATCGTGCCGAAGGACACAATCCACTCTGCGGTGACCGATTGGAGGTTGCGCTCCGCATAGAAGAGGGACGCATCACGGAGATTCGCTTCCGTGGTAGCGGATGCGCTATTTCTCAAGCCTCCGCATCCGTTATGACGACACTCGTCAAAGGGAAAACTATGGCAGAAGCGGAAGCCCTCTGTGAGCGCTTCCAGCGTATCGTAACTGGCAAGGAGCCGCCGAACTCAGAGCTGGATCTCCTGGACGCTTTCGCCGGAGTCCGGGAATTTCCCTCACGAGTCAAATGTGCAACACTGGGATGGCATACGCTGCGAGCAGCCCTCCAACAGGTACCGGAGACCGTAACAACGGAATAAACCCACCACCATGGCCGAGTCCACCAACATAGGACCTATGGCGCTGGAACTGCCGACGCGCTCCTTGCCCGTCAGTCATTTCATTGAAGGGGCAACCTCGGAGGATGATATTTTCGTCACCGAACGAGCGCTGGAGGCGCTGCGCGAACTGCGCCAGCTGAACCACCTCCCCGAGCACTACGTTGTCCGCATCGGCATCCGAACCGGACCGATGCCACGACGAGTACCGTATACACTCGGCTTTGATGCCAGCGTCCGTCCCGAAGATTACGAGTTCCCAGTAGACGACCTCCGTTTCGTCGTGGACGCTCGTAGCATCTTCTACCTTATGGGCGTTACTCTAGACTACACCGACGGTCCATCTGGCCGAGGTTTTCTATTCCGGGAGCCCACGGCCCGGCGCTCCGGGAAGCCCGCTGATGCTGCAGCTTCGGAAGATGCCCTGCGCACCGGCATCATTGAAGCGCTAAAAACCTGCTACGATCCCGAAATCCCCGTCAATATTTGGGACTTAGGGCTCATCTACCGAATTGACATTGACCCTCACAACAACGTCCACATCACTATGACGGTGACCGCTCCAGCATGCCCAGTGGCCGATCTGCTGCCACGCCAGGTAGAAGACGCCGTCCGCCAGGTCCCGGGAGTAGGCAATGTAACCGTAGAACTGACCTTTGAGCCCCCATGGCACATGGGGATGATGTCCGAAGCGGCTCGCCTCCAATTGGGTCTGCTGTAATGTTGGTCTCACCCTGAAAAGAGCACGATGGCCGATACACAGAGTCCCCCTCCGACCGAAGAGCAGCAGAAAATCGATGGGCTCCCTCTATCGGCAGTGCAGGTGATTGCCCGCCTTTACGGTGAGGAGCACTCCTTCACGATGAAACCAAGCGAGCATATCCTCTATGCTGCTATTGAAGCTGGACTGGATGCTCCTCATTCATGCCTAAGTGGCTACTGCGCTACGTGCCGTGCCAAACTCATGGAGGGGCGTGTCCGTATGGAAATCAATGATGCCCTCACGGAAGAAGAGGTTGCCCAAGGTTACATCCTCACCTGCCAAGCCATCCCTTTGACCGAACGGATTGTGGTTGACTACGATCAGTAATGCTGCGCCTATCTCGTCGCATAGAGTATGCTCTCCTGGCGCTCCAGTACTTAGCCCGCCGGCGCCGGGTGAGTTCCGTTCGGGAGATTGCCCACGTTTACCACCTCTCCCCTGAGTTCCTGGCAAAGGTCTTGCAACAACTGTGCCGTGCCGGCATTGTCCATGCACAGCATGGTGTCCGTGGAGGCTATGTTCTCCTCCATCCCCCTCAATCACTGACCCTGGCCACCATCATCGAGGCCGTGGAGGACTCCTGGACCGGCTTGGTAGAATGCCGTACTGAGCCCAATCAATGCGTGCTCTTCCCTCATTGCACGATCCGCCGTCCCTTGAGCGTCTTAGAAGACCGATTCCGAGCTGTCTTGGAATCCACAACGTTAGCTGAGTTAGTTGAACACACAGAAGCGCAACCGACAGCATGAAGACCGCTATCGGCGATGTGCAGCTCTCCGTTGCCATCGAAGGTGCCGATACCAGTGACCTGATCACAATTACGGCACGAGCACTAGAAGAACTCCATCGCATTCGGCAGGAACAGAACATCCCTGCCCACTACGGTCTCCGCATGGGGATTCGCGGCGGTGGATGCTCCGGATTCTCCTATGTCTTAGGCTTTGATCCTCAGCCTCGCCCCGATGACTTTGTCCTGGATGCCGCTGGTATCCCTGTCTTCATTGACCAGCGAAGCGCCTTCTACTTGATGGGCGTGACGCTGGACTTTGCGGACGGTCTCCTCCAGCGCGGCTTTACCTTCCGAAATCCAAACGCAGTCCGCACCTGCGGCTGTGGACACTCGTTTGCTGTCTGAAGCTTCTGTCCCACAATCGGTAAACCAGTCCCATGGCATACGTCTGGCAATTTAATCCGCGCCCGTATTCGGATGAAGAAGCTCGTGAACTCCTCAAAGAGGTCATCTCTCCGGAAACCTCTGACTGGCACTACAACACGCATCACAAGGGCTACGTCACAGCCCTCAACCGCATTGAAGAAGAGTTGGAAAAGGCCGATCGCTCCGCAGCCAACGGGAACTGGTCACATATTGGGGAACTCAAGCGCCGCTTCACATGGAATCACGCCGGTGCCCTCCTTCACGACATCTACTGGAAAGTACTCGGCGGAGACGGAGACCCAGCAAAAGGACCGGACGTAGTAGCAGCCATTGAGCGAGAATTCGGAAGCCTGGAGGCTTGGAAAGCAGACTTCAAAGCAACCGCTCTTTCGGCAAAACTCTCAGGCTGGGCTCTGCTGGTGTATGACCAGCTCTATAGCAGACGCCTTCTCAACGTCCTGGTAGACGAGCACCATTACGGCGCTATCTGGGGTGGCATTCCGCTGATCGCCTGCGATGTCTTTGAGCATGCTTACTACCACAAGGACGGACCCGCCCGTGCCCGCTACGTGGACAACTTCCTATCCCATCTCCATTGGGGACGGATCAACGAACTGTACCGAACATACGTGCTCCGGAGCCTGTAAATTCTCTGCATGCTGCAGCCCACCCGGATTTTGGTCGTGGATGACGAAAGGGACATCACCGAGTTGCTCGCCTACGCCTTCAAGCAGCAGGGATGGCACACCCTCACCGCGCACGACGGACCCACAGCAATAGAGCAGGCACGGCAGAGGCGCCCGGATCTCATCGTCTTAGACATTCTCATGCCGGGAATGGATGGCTTTGAAGTTTACCGCCGCCTTCGACAATATCCCGAAACTGCCTCCATTCCCGTGCTCTTCCTGACTGCCCGCACAGAGGAGGTGGATCAAATCGTCGGCTTAGAGCTAGGTGCTGACGACTACATCGTCAAACCCATCAGCCCCCGCCTCCTTATTGCCCGTATCAACGCCATCCTGCGCCGTTTCCGGGAGCGCGTCCGCACGGAGACACTGGTTGCTCCCGAGATAATCCGTATTGCTGGTATGGAGCTACGCCGTGCCAGCTATAGTGCGATTGTCGACGGACGGGAAGTCTTCTTCGCCCGCAAAGAGTTTGAGCTCCTCGCTCTACTGGCAGCAAACCCAGGTCGGGTCTTCACCCGACAGGAACTCCTGCGCCTTATCTGGGGCGAAAGCCAAGTGGTCACTCCTCGCACCGTGGATGTTCACATTGCCAAAATCCGAGCAAAATTGCGTCGCTTCGGACCGATGATTGAGACCGTCAAGCATATCGGCTACCGCTTCCGCCCTGGCCCAGCGTCTGTAAGTGACTCCCCCGCAGAACATGCCTCTCACCCCTGAGGAACCTTCACAGACAGCCCCTCCCGCTCTTCCTGAACTCCCTTCTGCCCGGGAGCTTCAAGCTTTTCTCCAAAATCCCGCCTCCTACCCCCACAAGCCAACACGCGTATGGCTTATCCAAACACACGCTTCCTACGTTGCTCTCGTCCCCCCATGGGTGTACAAGGTAAAGAAATCCGTCAACCTGGGTTTCCTGGACTACTCCACCCTGGAACGCCGACGCTTCTTCATTGAGCGGGAGCTTCAACTGAATCGCCCATTGGCACCGGGCATATATCGGCGGATTGTGCCCATTGTGCGCACGGCTGGAGGAGGGCTCCGCTTTGGTGGGCGCGGCACGCCGGTAGAGTACGCCTTGCAAATGCGCTACATCCCAGAAGAATGGGTGCTCCGCCATCGCCTTCAGCAAGGACGCAAAGGTGTGCGCCCTTCTGAGATCCGCCGCATCGTCCGCTTCATCGCTACAAAGCTCTATGCCGGACAGCATCCCAGCCCTGATGTCCTCGTCTGGGGAACTCCAGAGCGCCTGCGTATCAGCACGGACGAGAATTTTGAACAAACCCGTCCCTTCCTCGGGCTTACCCTTTCGCCAACGGCATACGAACTCATCCAACGCTACACCGAAGCAATGTACGAGCACGGGCACGCGCTGTTCACCCAGCGGGTCACCGAACACCGCATTTTGGAATGCCATGGGGATCTCCACAGCGAGCACATTGCTTACTCGGGGCGCCGGATCCTGATTTACGACTGCATTGAATTCAACGAACGCTTCCGGTGCATTGATGTTGCAAACGATATCGCCTTCTTGGCGATGGACTTGGACTACTACGGTTACCCCGAGTTGGGCAATCTCGCCGTTGAAACGCTGGCAGCTGTCCTCAATGACCCCAAGCTGCCGCTCCTGGCAGAGTTCTACCGCTGTTATCGCGCGTACGTGCGGGGGAAAGTAGAAAGTATGCGCGGTACAGCACCGGAGGTGCCGGAATCGGAACGGGAGCTTGCCCGAGAGCGTGCACGGCGCTACTTCCAGCTTGCCTTACGGTATGCAACGGTCGGCTCCTCACCCCTTGTGCTCATCATTATGGGACCAATTGGCTCGGGTAAGACGACACTTGCTCATGCACTGGCACAGGAACTGGGCTGGTCAGTTCTCAGCTCCGATACAATCCGGAAGACTATCGCCGGACTTTCTGCCTGGGAACCCAGCCCTGAGTGGATGCGCCCATGGCTGTACTCAGCTGAGATGACACGCCGCACCTACCGCCAGCTATGGGAAAGCGCCGAAGAGCTTGTCCGCTTCCAGGGAGGCGCTATCGTTGATGCTACATTTGCCCGCCGCGATCTACGCGAACCCTTCCGCAACTGGGCACAACAGCGCGGGATACGACTGCTGTTCGTAGAGCTTTCCGCTCCGACGGAAGTCCTACGCCAGCGCGTCAGGGAACGTCTCCGTAAACCGACAGACTCCGACGCTGGTATTCGGGAACTAGAGCGGCTTGCCCCCCGCTACGAGCCTCCCGAAGAGCTCCCAACAGAGGAGCATCTCCTACTCCAAGCGACGGCACCGACAGAGACTCTCTGTCGTTCCGTGCTCACGGCACTCATGGAGCGGCATCTGACACAACTTCTGGCATCTCCATAAGCTTTAGTGCCTACCGTGTCCTGCCATCTCCGTATTTTACCCTACAAAACTCTACAGGGAGAACACCATGCGCTTTTCTTTTCCAGCTATCGTCGCAGTTCTTCCGCTTGCCACCACCGCACAGCAGTGGCAGCCCGTCACAACTATTCCCGCACCGTACGCCACGAACTACTGGCTGGATGTCTTCTTTCTGCCATCCAATCCGCAATATGGCTGGATATGCGGCTTTAACGGGATGGTCATCCGCACAACCGATGGTGGGCGTACGTGGCAAGGGACACAAATCCCCGGAGCTTACCAGCTGGAAAGCATTCACTTCGTTACACCCACCATTGGCTACACTTCCGGACCCGACGGGATTTGGCGGAGTACTGACGGAGGCATAACATGGACTGAAGTAACCCCTGACAGCGCCTTCGCTCTGTGGGGTTGCTACTTTCTAAGCTCCGCCGTAGGCATGGTAATCGGAGGTGGCTGCGGAAGCGCGCCACAGCACTTCTTTCGCACTACTAACGGGGGTATCACATGGAGCCTCTTTACTGGCAACGAACCGAACAGCGGACTAACGGATCTCCTGCTGTTGCCTGACGGAACGGGATTTGCCGTCAGCAGTGGACGCCTCTGGTACACCAGCGACAGTGGACAGACGTGGACAGTCTTTGCCACCACAGGCTCTAACATATGGCAGGAGGAGCTTACCAAGATTGGAAACTCCTTTCTCCTTCCATTCGCTGGCACCAGTTGCAGTGGGCAAGGCAATACCGGCGGCATGCGCTTTTCCACCGATGGCGGGACAACATGGCGCGAATTCATTACTGGCAAACCTATGTTCGGCGCCTTCCTGCTAACGCCGACCACGGGATGGGCATGCGGATACAATGGCGCCCTCTACTACACCAGCGACGGGGGGCAGACGTGGCAACTGCGCAACTGCGGCATTGATACGACACGGCATTTGGATGACATCTGGTTTGTAAACGACACCCTTGGCTGGGTAGTCGGCCAGGGAGTCTGGCGCTATGGACCCCCGGAGCGTCGCTTCGATCGCGATAGCCTTGCTTTTCCGGAGGTATGCCTCCCGGGAAGTGCTGACAAAACGCTCCGATTAGAGAACCGCTCCTTCAGCCAGTCGTCTGTCAGCCTCACTTTCACTGGACCGGATGCTTCTGCCTTCCGCCTGGTAAGCTTCCCCTCCAACGCTATCCTGGCATCTTGCTCATGGACCTCGATAACTCTGCGCTTTGAACCCACGCGCCCAGGACTTCACCAAGCACAGTTGGTTGCAACCTTCTCCGATGGTATGGTGCGCCGCGTTGAGCTCATTGGGATTGGGCGCACCCGAGATGGCTTCCCTGAAAAAGATACATTGCTGATTCCAGCAGCACCGTGCGGTATCCGGACAAGGGCACATCTGCGATGGCGCAGCAATGACAGCGCCGCTATCGTCCGCATAGACTGGATCGGAGGATATGGCGGCATCCAATACGAATCCCTTATTCCCCTCCCCATCCCACGCAGTGGCACAGAGCTTACCTTTTCTGTCTTACCGACCGATACCGGCTGGCTTGAAGCCCGATTCCGCATACGCCTTTACCCTTGCGCGTACGACACGGTAATTGTCGTCCGCGCGTACGGTGTCTCCCCCATTCTCACAGCGCCGAATTCCCGCACTTACACACTCCGCTGCCAACTAGCTCGGCTGGATTCTCTGCCGATTGTCAACACAGGCAACGATACTCTTGTGATCTCGCGCTTCTGGCTGGACCAATCTCCACCCGGGAGCGTCACCGTTCTGGGTTGGACCAGTCAGCGGGATTTTCCTCTCTCCATCCCTCCACACTACGCTGACACCTTGCTGCTTCTCCTCCAACCACCGACCGAGGGGACCTTCGTCGCAACACTATGGCTGGAGAACAATGACTCCACGAAGGCTCGCGGGCAGAAGAATCCCTTCCGCATAGAGCTTAGCGGGGAAGCCCGCCGGAGCTTGATTACTGCTGAGCTGTCTACGTACGATTTCGGGCGAACATGCCTTGGGACAACCCGAGAGTTCCGGCTCCGCCTGCGGAACCAGGGGACATTGACCGCCTTCCTTTCGCAGCCGCGAGTATCCCCACCATTTGCTGCAGAACTGGAAGATCGGCGGAATCCACCGCTTGTACTGGGTGGGGATTCCGTAGGGCTTCGCATCCGCTTCTCCCCCGCCTGGGAAGGGCTTTTCACTGACACCGTCATCATCACCGCGACTCCGTGCGGAGAGCGCATCGCCATCGCCCTCCGCGGAGAGGGAATTCAGGCATTGCTCCAAGCAACTCCAACGCAACTGAAGGCATCCGTACCGTCCTCTGAGGAAGACACCCTCCTTGTTGCTCTTCGGGCATCGGGTTCAGCCCATGTTCGGATAGAGCGCTATCGGTGGGATCCCCCTGCCCCACCGTGGATACGCATCTTGGAGCCCACTCCGGGGACATGGCTACAGAGCGGCGAACGGATTCCCCTTCGTCTTGCCGCGCTTCCTGTACCAGGCCAGGAAGAGTACACGGGGACGCTCTGTATAGAAGCCGATGCCGAATGTCCTACCTCGCTCTGTGTCCTGATTGAGCTTCGCCGAGGACAATCCATCACCAAGGAATACCACTGGTCCAGTTTCTGCACCCCTATTGACACTGTCGTAACCCTTTACACCATCGCAAACCCCGATGCGGTTCGGCCCGATACCATCCAGTACATACTGGATCCCCCTACACCGACCTTCCAGGTAACCAGCCCTCCCTTCTCGCCGTACTCCCTACAGCCCGGCGGGCTTATCCCTCTTCGGCTCCGCGTCCACAAAACAACAGAGGGACAAGAGGAAGCCCGACTGCAAGTGGTGTTCTCTCACGGCGAAACCACACTCCTGCTGACCCTGCGCGCAGAGCTATATCGCTCTCAAGTCGAACTCCTGGCTGCTCCGAGTATAGACTTCGGAACCGTGGAACCGTGTGAAGAACGCACAATCGCCTTGCCGCTTGTTAATCGTGGGTCCCTTGCGGACACTGTCTCGGTAGAGCTCCTACCAGCCTCGTCCGCCTTCCGTCTCCAAAGCCCCGCTCAGTTTATACTACCTGGCGGAAGCACGGACACAGTCCGCATCCTGCTGGTGTCCTCTCTGTTAGCCGAAGGGCAAAACAGCGCCATCTTACGCCTCCGCAGCCTCTTTTGCCCACACGAACAGCAGGTACAACTGAGTGCCACAGGACTCCATCCGCGGCTTCAGGCACAACCATCTATTGTGGAAGCCGGAACTGTACCCTTCGGGGAATCCTTCACTCAGGAGCTTTCCGTAACGAATCCGTCCAGCATAGACCTGCTTATTGACAGCATCTGGATAGAGCCAGCCATCCCCGGACTCTCCATCGAATCACCTCCATTACCCACCCTCTTGCCAGCAGGACAGCAAATGACCTTGCCACTCCGCTTCACCGCATCGGACTCCGGAACATTCCAGGCTTCCCTCCGCATTGCCGCTCGGTCTACCACATGCCTTTATACAGCGGCGGTACTCTTCACAGCCTATGTCCCACCAGAACTCTATACCCTTCGGCTTTGGATGGATCATCATGTTGTCCGACCTGGGGACACCGTGTGGATGCCTATCTGGCTTCAAGGGGCAACACAGAGAGCCCTGGTAGAGCGCATCAGTGGAGAACTCCACTTTGACCCCGCCTTGCTCCTACCCTTAGAATTGCACAGCAAAGCAGGTGTGACTTCGTTTTCGGTCGGAAGGAACGGAAGCCTTTCTTTCTCGCTGCCTATTCCACCGCAGCCAGATACGGTGAGTGCACAGGCTATAGCTGTACTGACCGGATTGGTTCTTGCAGCGTTCCCATCAGAGACACCCCTACACTTTGCACAGGCTGAGGTCTTTGCGCAGAAGCGGACTATTCTGAATGTCACCGACGGACGCCTCAGCGTGCTGTTTTGCGGACCGAATATCCGGCAGCTCAGACTCCACGAGCAAGCATGGGCAACAGCAATAGTGACGGACGAGGGCATCCGTGTGGGGCTCGAAAGTTCCCTCCCCCAGCCATGGACAGTTTCCTTAAGCACAGCAGATGGGCGTCTCTGCTGGAGGTGGCAAGGGAAGGTAGAGGGGAACCGGGAAATACTTATCCCCGCCGCTTCTCTGGCAACGGGGGTTTATGCTTTATCCGTTTACCCAATGCTGGAGGGGAAATCGCTCCGCATGGTGATACCATGGGTGCGGTAAAGACCAGCCTGCCACCGTCATGGTGGCGAGTCTCTGTTGCAGAAGCCTTGCAGCTACAACAACAGTGGGCGCAGCGTGTTCGCCGCCAACTTGAGCTCTTAGGCGACATAACCTTCGTTGCTGGGATTGATGCGGCGTACGGAGGCAACCAAGTGTTGGCAGCCGTTGTCGTGATGCGATTCCCCGAACTCCGGGTTGTTGACACTATCGTGCACGCCCGCCCTGTAGAGTTCCCCTATGTTCCCGGCCTTCTGAGCTTTCGGGAAGCCCCGGCAATCTTAGAAGCACTCCAAGCTCTCCGAATCCGCCCGGACATCCTGCTCTGTGACGGACAGGGAATCGCTCACCCACGGCGCCTGGGGCTTGCTTCCCATATAGGAATTGCAACGGACCTTCCTACCATTGGCTGTGCAAAGTCACTCCTGTGCGGTGTTGCTTCCGAGCCCTCGCACGTTCGCGGGGCAACAGCTCCAGTGTGGGACCGGGGGGAGCTCATCGCCATGGCGGTCCGCACACGTCCACGGGTAAAGCCAGTGTACGTTTCCATCGGGCATCGGGTAGACCTGCCCTTTGCTGTTTCCTTCCTCCTCCGCTGCTGCCGGGGCTACCGACTTCCCGAACCTCTCCGACAGGCAGATTTACTAAGTAAACAGGCCGCCCGCAGCGGTACAGTATTATCGGCTCGGGTTGAGGGGAGTTTGTAATTTTGCATGTTCCAAAAAGCTCTCCGTTGCCTTCCATGCCTCATCATCGCTCTGCCAAAAAGCGTGTTCGTCAATCTGAGAAGCGCCGGCTGTATAACCGGCGCAACAAGCGTCTCCTCAAAGAAGCCATTAAAGCCGTCTACCAAGCCACAACGCTGGAGCAAGCCGAAGAGCTCCTACGGAAAGCATATAGCGTCATTGACAGAGTAGCGGCTCACGGTGTCATCCACGAGAACGCGGCCGCGAACCGAAAATCGCGGCTGGCGAACTTCGTCCAAACACTGCGGCAACGCCTTGCTGCCTCTGGCAGCATACAGTGACGCACCCGTAGCTCAATTGGATAGAGCGTCTGGCTACGGACCAGAAGGTTCGGGGTTCGAGTCCCTGCGGGTGCGCCAAGTGAGCCTTCCGAGATCCATGGAGCGGTGGGGTTGGGTTGCAGTATTGTTGGGAAGTATTCCGATAGCGCTCTGGAGCGCTACTGTGGTCATTGATAGCTTCACCGCCCGTCCGCAAAGTGGCAGCATTCTCCTGGAGTGGCGCGTCAGCCGTGAAGAAGGGGTTGCCCGATACGAAGTTGAACGGGCTTCTGCCGGTTCCTCCGAATTCCGCCGTCTAAGCTCGCTTGCCCCGAAAGGGGCACCAGCAACGTATACATACGAGGACCGCGACGTACTCCGTCCCTCTGCACCTGAACAGAGTGTGTACACGTACCGCATCAAGATCGTCGGCAAGGACGGGAGCATTTCATATAGCCAGACGGTGACTGTGGCTTACAATGTCAGTGGTGTTCGCCGCACGTGGGGCATGATTAAAGAAATGTTTCGCTAATGCCACGCCCTCGGCAGCAGGAACAATCCCGACATAGCTCCTTATGGGAACAAGCGGAGAAAGCCTACGCGGAAAGCCGCTATGCAGAAGCTGCCCGACTGTACAGCCGTTTAACTCGCGCACTCCCTGCCTGGACCGCAGAGTGGTACACCTGTCAACTCCATCGTGCTCACTGTCTGCGCCTTGCCGGCGCATTTCATCAAGCGCTCCGCTTATATCGGCAACTCGGCCAGGACAATCGGAGCAGGGCTAACTTTTCCACAACGGATGCGCTCGTTGGACAAGCGCTCGCACTACGGGCACTGGGACATTTGTCCACCGCCCTCGCCTTCCTCCAGCAAGCTCTCCAAAGCTACCGCAAACGCCGTGATACGGAGGGAATCATCCATACCCTTTGGGCATTGGGAACCACACTCCGCTTTGCCGGGGACTTCCGCAGCGCCCAGCACTACCTCCAGTATGCCCTTCAGCTCTGCAAGAAAGATCACACAGACGCCCTGACCTATCTCTACTGCGCTCTCGGAGGACTCTCCCGGATGCAAGGAGCCTTCAAACGGTCGCTCACTTACTACCTACGCGCCCACACCTACGCCATGCGCAACGAGGATCCGTTCGGCATCGCCTACTCCGCATGTGGGATCGCGAACGCCTACCGCATGTTCCAAGCTTGGGAATTGGCGGAACATTACTTCTCTATTGCCCGCTTGCACTATGAGCAGATTGGCGACCGCCTAAGCTATGCATACACCCTCTGGGGCGAGGCCATGAGCTCTCTGCTGCAGTCCCGCTGGGATAGTGCTGAAGAACGTCTCCAAGCTGCCGAAGCTCTGTTCCGTCAGACAGGGGATCGCCGGGGCAGGGTATACCTTACCTTGGCGCGTCTTCAACTACTTGCCCTCCACGGGCAGGCTCCTCCAGCAGAAATCCACGCCCTCCTCCGTCAAGCCCTCCGGCAGAGTCAGCGCCATGGCTATCGCTTTGAAGCCCTGCACCTGCGCCTGCTGGAGCACCTAATGGGGGTTGCTCCGATCCAACCGCTTTCCACACTCTGGCACGGTTATCGCCAGTGCGGTTCCCTTTGGTTCCGCAGAGTACTAACCTGCTCCTTGCCCGTGAACTTCCCATAAACGGGAGAGAGCAGCTGCTTCGCACAGAGTGCCGTAAGTTTGCGTGACTTTGGAAGTTGTTGCATATTCCTGCTTATCCGCATCCATGAGCATTTTGATTGACCGCACGACACGGGTCCTCGTCCAAGGCATTACCGGTACGGAAGGGACCTTCCACACAGCCCAGATGCTGCAGTACGGCACTCGCGTCGTTGCCGGCGTCACGCCCGGGAAGGGTGGAATATTGTACACGGGCAAAGGGTCAGACATCTTCCCCCAACCCGTTCCGGTCTTCAACACTGTACGGGAAGCTGTTGAATCCACTGGTGCTAATGCAACGGTGATTTTCGTTCCCGCTCCCTTTGCTGCCGACGCTCTGCTGGAAGCTATTGAAGCGGAAATCCCACTTATCGTCTGCATTACCGAAGGAATCCCCGTTCGGGACATGCTCCGCGTAAGCGAGGCTCTCCGCGGGAGCTCCTCGCGGCTCATCGGTCCGAATTGCCCAGGTATTATCACACCGGGGGAATGCAAAATCGGAATCATGCCTGGCTTCATCCACCGCCCCGGACGCATTGGAATTATCTCTCGGAGCGGAACACTGACCTATGAAGCGGTCAAACAAATTACCGACGCTGGTCTCGGGCAATCTACCTGCGTTGGGATCGGAGGTGACCCTATCATTGGCTCTGACTTCGTGGACTTGCTGGCCCTATTCAACGAGGACCCCGACACCGACGCCGTCCTCCTCATCGGGGAAATCGGAGGAACCGCTGAAGAGGAGGCAGCGGAATTCGTCCGACGGTCTATGCGCAAACCCGTCTTCGGATTTGTTGCCGGGCGGACTGCCCCACCAGGACGCCGCATGGGACATGCCGGCGCTATTATCAGCGGCGGACGCGGAACGGCGGCGGAGAAAATCGCCGCCTTTGAAGCAGCCGGCATCATTGTCATTGAGTCCCCAGCTCACATCGGCTCTACAATTGCAGCAACACTGGCTCAGCAGAATCAGCAACCTCCTAAAGCACGAACCTACCGAGTCCGAACAACACGACGGAAACGGTCATGACCGAACGCACCCTTGCCATTATCAAACCCGATGCTGTCCGGCGGAACCTCACGGGAGAAATCATCACAATCATCACCCAAGCTGGATTCCGCATCGTCGGTATGAAACTGCTGCGCATGACGAAAGAACAAGCCGAGAACTTCTACCAGGTTCACCGAGGACGCCCTTTCTTTGAGGACCTCACGCGCTTTATGAGCAGCGGCCCGGTCGTTGTCATGGTGTTGGAAAAGGACCATGCCGTTGAGGACTTCCGTTCCCTCATCGGTGCGACCGATCCCGCCGAGGCTCTCCCCGGGACTATCCGTCACCGTTTTGGAACCTCCAAAGGGGAAAACGCTATCCATGGCTCTGACTCCGTTGAGAACGCTCTCTGGGAGATTGCCTTCTTCTTCAGCCTGACGGAACTGGTGGATCATACATCCTGAAGCATACCAAGACTGAACACGATGCTGCGACAAAACCATGCAAGGCTCCCGCAGTGGGATATAGCGCGGCACCATTCCTTGTGCCCCTTACTCGTATGGCTCTTCGGCAGCGTCATGCTGAATGCCCAGATCGCCGGTGAGCAGCCTGGCAAGCAGGAGGCACTCCGCCCCCGGCTCTTTGCTTCTATCCCCGTTGGACGAGTCCGTTACTACGAGCTCCATGAACACAGCCGAATCCACCGGCTCTTCCCCGATAGTACGAGGCAGAGCTTAGAGCGGAACGTACGTTACCAACTGCGCCTCTATGCTTTTACTTCCCGCGAGCATGGTATGACCGAAGTCGCTTGCCGAGTTGAGGAGCTGCAGTACCACCTCCGAGCCGATACTCTGCTTGTGACGTTTAATAGTCAGCATCCCGAGCACCTTGAGCGCCGCATCCCAGACTTAGACTACCTCAGCTCTGTTCTCGGAACTGAGCCCGAAATCCTGTTTTCGCCCTATGGAGACATTGCCCGCATTGGGGGCGAGCAACTGGAGTGGCTCCGAGAATACATACGGAGCGAAATGGGCAAAGACACCAATCTTGCAGCTGCACGGTTATCTGCTATCTCCGATGCCCGATGGACTGTCCTCTTTGACCTGCACAAAGGGATTGTGCCCGGAACCCGCATCCGTGAGGATTCCACCTGGCATCGCCTGGTCCACCTGTGGATTGAGGGAACTGAATGGCGTGATACGGCCCATATCCACATTGCTCAGACTACGGACACCACGCGCATTCTCGTTGGCGTCCTTCCCAAGCTCACCCCTACAACCTCCAGGGTCTGGCTTCCCGATCGCTTCCCAACGGCAGCAAATCTGAGTAATGGGCAAGGACATGCCCAGATAACGGTTGAGCTGGCTCCGCGAGGGCTCATCCTACGCTCTGAACTCCACGCTTACACCGAATCCGACATCACCCCGATAGGGCCAACAATGCCTTTCCGTCAAACTACCCAAGTTACCCTAACATGGCGCTTCATACGAGAAGAATAATCGTTGCCATTAGCCTATGGTTGGTGCTCGCTGCATGTCGTTCTCAGCCCTCGCCGGAACAGCGCACTGCTCCGGAGGCTGATGTCTCTGGTCTCCCTCAGGATACTCTTGTACCTGTGGAAACCATTGCTCTCCCCGATACCCTCCGCTATACCGTCACCCCCCGGGAGTGGTACGCATACTGGATGCTCCGGACAGACACTCTCCGGACTGACACTGTCCAGCAAACCAGTATGGTACAGCAGTACTACACCAAGCTCATCCACCGCATTACTCCGGACGGGCGCATTGAGCTAAGCGTACGGATTGACACCCTGATTGCTAGCTTCACGATGCCGGCAGACACAGCCGGCTCGGTGCGCCGTTTCTCCTACGATTCTCGGAAAGCCGAAGACCGGCGCAATCCCGACTTCGCCCACTTAACAGCCTTGCTGGGAACGGAAGTGCGCATGCTGGTAACCCCGGATGGACGCATTGACTCCGTCTTTGCCCTCCGAACCGTCGTGCAACGTCTCCGCCGCCTCAGTCCGGATACGCTCCCTGCGACATTGGACCCCTTTCTGGAACGCCAGATAGCGGAGCAGATGTATCGTCCCCTACAGCAAGAGTACTTGGCCTTCCCCACCGGACCGATAGATAGCACACGGAGCTGGCGCCACGAGTACCAGGATGTTATTGCCTCACTGTTCCCCACGCAGAACACGGCAGAATACCGCATCCTGGGCGCCCGCACCGCTGGCGAACGCCCTACACTGGAGATCGCAGCACGACTGCGCTCCCACGTGCAGAAACGGCAGATCCAGGAAGGTCAACTCCAAGCAGAACTCCGTCGTGAATCTCTCTCCGGGAGTGGACGCATCCTGATTGATGCCCGCCAAGGATACACGATCGCGAAAGAGGTCCACGTGGTCTCCCGCTTTGAGGTGCTCGTACGGGACACTCTCCAAAAGCAGGAGGAGAGCTTCCGACACTTCGCCAGCTCGCATGTCCAGTTCCGGCTCGCTCAACGGGGATGGTTGAAGAACTGAAGCGTTTGCTACGCCTCCTGACCCCGGTAGATTGGCTGGCAGCTGGCGTCGTCGCCCTGGGCCTTTTGATAGCTCTTGTACTAGACGATCCCGCTGTTCGCCTTATCGGAGTCTCCATTACTCTACTGGGTGCTGTTGCCTTCTTTCTCCTGCTTTCCCAACGGCTCGGCGAGGAGGGTACGTATAGCCCTGCACTGCGTTCCCAAGCTGCTCAATTGCGCCAGACGGTACAGCAAGCACGAGGAGGAACCCGCCTTATCTTTGATGACTTTGCTGAAACCTTTGCCGACACAACAGCACCTGCCCCCGACGAAGACAATAGCTGGCGCACTCCTAGCGAAGAGTTCTCTGACGAAATCTCGGGCGTCCGAATCGTAAAGCGCTTTCCCAGCAAAGCGCCACTTACCCCTCCACCCACGCCGCCTCCAACGGAAAAAGCTCCTCAGACAGCTCCACCGGCCCGTATCCGCTCGGTCAATATCCCCGACTTTATGCTGACACCTTCTTCGGTGGTAATCCCAACAGAGCCCCGCCAGTCCTTTCGGACTCTCCTGGAGCGTCTTCTCAACCTCGCACGGCTCCTCACTCCTACGCGAACAGCCCTCCTTTTCTGGATCGACTCTGACCGCCAACTCTTGGTGCTTGAGGCATGGCAATCGGAAACCCCAGAACTGCTAACGGAACGGAAGAAATTCCCCATCGGACACGACATCATAAGTCAAATCGCCTTGGGAGGACGGGCAGAGATCGTTACGGAGATTCAACCGACAGCCGAATTAGAGCTCCTGCCCTACTACAGACAATCTGCCAACACGAGCTCCTTTGTTGGAGTCCCTATCATACTGCAAAACCAGACCGTGGGCGTCCTCTGCTTAGATAGCACCCAACCACAGGCATATACGGCAACCACTGTCAGCCTCCTGGGACATGTAGTGCTCCTGATCAGTGGGCTTTTGCAGAGCTACATCTACCATTACGAACTGCAACAGAAAACCCAGGCATGGGAGCATATCCGCACGTTGTGGAAGCTCACAACGGTCAACGAGGAAATCTTTGCAGAGCAGCTCTGTGAGCTTTTCGCTGCCATCACCCAAGCTCCCGTAGTCGTCATATGCCTCTACTCACACCATCACCGCAAATGGAATATCGCTGCCCTCCGCGCCCCCTCACCGTGGGAATCCCTCCGAGAAGCCTCCTGTCCTATAGAGCAGACGTTGGTCGGTCATGCTATCCACCACGGGGAACCTCAGCACTGGAATGCCGACATATTCCCCTACCGACTCCATCCGGACGAGCCTCCGCTTACAGAAACATGCCATGCCTACGCCATCCCCTTTTGCTCCCCAACCCATGCCTACGGAGCCCTTTACTGTGAAGTCCCCAATCCACTCCCCTCCCAAGAGCTGGAACTTCTACAAACTCTATGCGAGTGGGTAGGAGCAATTGCGGAACATCGCTACTGGAATCAGCAGCTCCAAGGCGGACTCTGGTTTTACCCGCACTACGGAATCTGGAGCGAGATGGGCTTCCACCACCGAGTCGCCGAGGAAAGGGAACGGATCCGCCATCTCCAGCTCCACACCGCCTTTTGCGCAATTCAAGTGGATCGCTACGGAGTGTTGGCAGAGCTTTCCCCCGCCCAACTTCGTGAGCTTGTCATGACCCACATACTGCCCATACTCCGCTCCCATCTCCGTCCATTTGACGTGATAGGCTCTATCAGCGAAAATATCCTCGGTGTGCTCTTGCCCGGCATGGAACTCACCCATGCTCAGCTCTGGGCAGAAAGCATCCGCAAGCAAGTTGCTACAACAATTCTCTCCCTTCAGTCACGGCGGCTCAATGTAACACTGAGCGTCGGAATCACGGAGCTACACCGACATCAAAGCGCTTTCGATGCCCTGCAGGCTGTTCAAACTGCGCTCCAGAAAGCCCTGCAGAAGGGTAATACCGTCGTCCTTTACGCCTAAACCATGGACAATCCACTCTACCCTGAACTGACAGAAGCGATCCTTCGCCTGCTGCGGGAGCGTTCCTATCGCCTCTACGAATTGGCCCGCCGCCTTGGCATTTCCAACGACGATCCTCGCTATGAAACCCTCCTCGGCACCATAGAATGGCTCCAAGCCCAGGGGCTCATCCGACGCGGCGGCCGCCGACGGTATTTTCTGCAATCTCCCGATGACAGCCCCTCGATAGAAGGTACACTGCAGATTGAGCACGGTATCGGCATCGTTCGGAGCCCGCACCCCGACTACCCCGAAATCATAGTCCGGCGCCACCACCTCGGGACCGCTCTTCCGGGAGATCGCGTATTGGTGCGTCCACTCCGCGAAAGCTCCCGCCGCAAACCGCGCGGGGAGGTCGTCCGCATCCTCCAACGCTGTCGCGAACTCATCGGGGGCACAGTGGAATACGACGGAAGCTTCTTCTTCCTGGTCCCCGACGACGAGGCCTACTACGTGGACTTCCTCCTTCCGCCGGAGAAGCTCCACGGCGCACGAAGTGGCGACAAAGTGCTTGCCCGCTTTGTGCGGTGGACTGACCCCCTCAAGAGCCCGGAGGCAGAAGTTGTTGAAATCCTCGGTCGCGCCGGCGACCCAAGGACAGAATTTGCCACTGTCGTGAAAGAATTTGGACTGCCCTTCCGATTCCCCACCGCCGTTGAGGAAGAAGCCCAACGCTTTGCCCATCCACCGACGGAAGAGGAAATCGCCCAGCGCCGAGACTTTCGGGCAGAGATTACCTTCACAATTGACCCAGAAGACGCAAAAGACTTCGACGATGCTCTCTCGATCCGTCGTCTCCCTAATGGAAACCTCCTGCTTGGAGTCCATATCGCCGATGTCAGCTCCTACGTTCCCGAAGGTAGTGCAACCGACCATGAAGCTTTCAACCGCGGTACAAGCGTGTATCTGGTGGACCGTGTTGTGCCTATGCTTCCTGAGGCGCTCTCGACAGACATCTGCTCGCTGCTTCCAGGGCAGGACCGCCTGACCTACTCCGTGCTCATGGAATTTACCCCCGACGGAGTGCTTCAGCACTACGAACTCTGCGAATCCGTCATCCGTAGCCACCGTCGCTTCACATACTCGGAAGTCCAGCACATCATTGAGACAGGCAGTGGCGAGTATGCCGATTCCATCCTCCTCCTCCACCAGCTAGCACAGACGCTCCGCCAACGCCGTTTCTGCGAAGGCGGAATTGACTTCGAAACCATAGAGCTCGCTTTCCGATTAGACGAGCAGGGATTTCCTCAGACCGTGATTCCAAAAGGGCGAACGGAGGCTACAAGTCTGGTGGAAGAGTGCATGCTGGCAGCCAACCGCACTGTTACTCACTTCGTCCACGAACGCTCACGACAATGGCAGTTCCACGAACCTCTGCCCTTCCTGTACCGTATCCACGACATCCCCGACCCAGCAAAGGTTCGCGACGTTCTGGAGATCCTCCGTGCCCTTGGTGTCCCTGTCCGGACCCCTCCACGCAACTCCCAGGAGTGGACAGAGATACTCCAAACCCTGCAGAGACGTCCAGACAAACTCCTGCTCCACCAACTACTCCTGCGGGCTATGGCGAAGGCGATTTATTCACCCTACAACATCGGGCACTATGGGTTAGGGTTTGCTGCCTACACTCACTTCACTTCCCCTATCCGACGGTACCCCGATCTCATCGTCCACCGCCTTCTCAAGGAGTATTCCCGTCCGAGAAAGCCTTCCGCTCATCGTCTCCGCCAACTACGGGAATACCTGGAAACCGCAGGTCAACACTGCTCCGAGCGCGAGCAGGTCGCCGTCGAAGCTGAACGTGCCTCCGTTAAAGTTGCGCAAACACTCCTTGCTAGCCGTCTCATCGGACGGAAGTTCTGGGGGACTGTCACTGGCGTCACCTCCTTCGGTCTATTTGTCTTGCTGGACACATGCTTCGTAGAAGGACTGCTCCCTCTACGGGAAATGCCCGATGACTTCTATACCTTCGACGAGCACCGATACCGCTTCGTCGGCAAACGGACCCGGCAAAGTTTCACCTTGGGCTCACGGCTGAGGGTGCAGATTGTGCGGGTAGACCTCAAGCGGCGCCACATTGACCTACGCTACGTCGGCTCCTAAGGGAACACAGAAGAGGCCGCCACCGGCGAAGAAATCTCGTAAATACCGTTGTAGCTAAAGCACACGACGAAAATCCCCAGAGCCAGCCAACCCAAGACTCGACGTCCCCACGTTAACGGCTCCGGATCAAACAGAGGGGGATGCTCCAATCGGATGAGAAAGCGAGTGAACAACGCCCACAATAACCATCCTTCCCACGCCCGGAAGTACCATGGAGCAATGGACTCAATCCCCCGCAGCAACGGCAATATTGTCTGCTGCAGAAGTTGCACCAAGAGGTTCGGGGAGTCTACGCCGAGGAGCTGCACAAGCCATCCGAATACAGGACCCAATCCCAGCAGCAGCAGAACCCACCAGACCAGACGCGCCAATACCGCATGGAAGCGCCCGAAAAGCGCATAAGTAATGTGTCCGCCGTCCAGCTGTCCCAATGGCAGTAAATTTAGCATCGTCACAAATAGCCCGAACCACCCCACGCAGAGGAAGGGGTAGTGGTACATCTCGTTCATCGGTGGGATAAACCGCCCTGGTGGAGCTACCAGCGAAGCAATCCAATGGTACAGCAGCATATCCCCGAAATGCAGTCCCCTCGGCGGAATCTGTCCCAGCAGAGCGTACTCTGGGTGAATGGTGTAGAGGTATTCCTTGGGCGGGAGTGTCTGGAATCCCAAGACCAAGATAATCACACTTACCACAAACCCTGCCAGCGGACCTGCAATACCGATATCAAACAAGGCCCGGCGCGATCGTATCGGAGACCATGCCCGGATAACCGCCCCTAGTGTTCCGAAAGGGAAGAAAAAAGGCAGCGGGACAGGCAGAAAGTACGGCAGCGATACATCAACCCCGTGGAAACGGGCGGCGAAGTAATGCCCAAACTCATGAGCCGCCAGGAAGCAGAGGATGAGCACAGCATAGGTCAGGCCATAGTGGAGATTGGAGAGCTCCAGCGGATCGCGCCCCATCCACTGCACGCCAGCTAAGAGAACAGAAAAGAAAGTCAAGACAAACAGCAGAAGATGGAGCCACAACCGTGATCGCACGGGTGGGTAGCGGACTTCGACAGTCGGTATGCGTGGCAGCGGCGTGTACCCCATTGCTTTAGGATTCTCCTGACTCTGACACAACCGGCAACTGGTGTGGTGCTTCTGGACGCATATGGGGGAAGAGAATAACATCCCGAATGGTCGTCTGCTCGGTCAAGAGCATCACCAACCGGTCAATTCCAATCCCCAAACCCGCTGTCGGCGGCATCCCAACCTCCAAGGCCATTAAGAAATCCTCATCCATCGGCATGGCTTCTATATCTCCTTTCTGCCGCCACCGAACCTGTTGCTCCAAGCGCTGACGCTGTTCCAGCGGATCATTGAGCTCAGAGAAGGCATTTGCAATCTCCATTCCGAAAATGAAGAGCTCAAAGCGCTCGGCAACATCCGGTTCACTCCGGTGACGCTTCGCTAATGGGGAAAGACTCAAGGGGTAGTCTAGCACGAACGTCGGCTCAATCAGCCGAGGTTGCACGGTGGCACTGAAAATCTCATCCAAGATCTTGGCTTCTGTGGCATTGTCCGGAAGCTCTAATCCAAGCTGGTGCCCCACCTGCCATAGCTCCTCTGGAGTGCACTTCCGAAGGTCATAGCCAGTCGCTTCCCGGACAGCATCATACCAGCGAATGCGCCGAAAAGGGGGATGGAGCTCAATGCGATGCTCGCCTCGGCGCAGTCCAAGATGTCCATTGACTTCCTGGGCTACAGCCACAAGTAGCTCCTCCACTAACCCCATCATCCAGTGATAGTCCCGATAGGCAACGTAGAGCTCCAACGCTGTAAATTCTGGATTGTGCAATCGGTCTATGCCCTCATTGCGGAAATTCTTGCCGATTTCGTAAACCCCTTCAAATCCGCCGACAATGAGTCGCTTTAAGTAAAGCTCAGTCGCAATGCGCAAGTAGAATTCCGCCTCCAGGGCGTGGAAGTATGTCCGGAAGGGACGCGCATTTGCACCGCCATAGATGGGCTGTAATATTGGAGTCTCAACCTCCAACCAGCCGCGAGCATCAAGAAAGGCACGGATTGCGCGGATAACATGAGCCCGCTTGCGGAATATGTCCCGTACCTCCGGATTGACAACAAGGTCGATGTACCGACGCCGATAGCGCTGCTCCTTGTCCGTAAAGGCATCATGCCGGATGCGGCGTCCCTGCTCATCCACTTCCTCTTTGGGCACTGGGATTGGACGCAGCGCCTTGCAGAGCAATTGATACGACCGGACATGGAGGGTCAGCTCGCCAGTACGGGTGTAGAACAAAAAGCCCCTTGCCCCAATGATATCACCGATGTCCAACAAGCGCAACAGTTCGTATTCACCTCCCAGATCATCAGCACGGAAGTACAGCTGCAAACGCCCACTCTCATCGTGTACGTCGGCGAACGTTACCTTCCCCATTCGACGGAAGACCATGATGCGTCCGGCAAGGGATACGTCCGTAAACATCTCCACGCCGGATACCTCAGCTCCATGGCGCAATTGGGCAATGGCATGCGTTCGCTCGTAAGCATAGGGATATGGTTCCACACCGGCTTTACGAAGTAGTGCCAATTCTTGACGCCGTCGGTATTCCTGATCGCTCAGACGTTGCATGGATATTTCCACTGCTGAAGAGGTCACTTACCCAGAGTTGCCCATATCTCCGCCATGGCTGCCACAGCATACTCAATTTCGTCCGCCGTATTGTACCAATGGGGAGAGAACCGCACATAGTGAAGCCGCGCCGAGCAACGCACACAGCGTCGTGCCAGTTCTGCCACAACCTCGGCAGCCAGTTCACGATGAGGAAGCTCAACAGCGACAATGCCAGCCCGCTGCTCCGGCTCCGCTGGGGTGAGGATGTGCGCTCCTGGAAGCACCTCCTGTAGCCGTTCTCGCAGGAGCCCACTGAGAGCAAGGACCCGTTTCTCAATCCGCTCAGGACCATATTCCTGCAGCAGTTCCACAGCAGCACAGAGTCCAACGACCCCACCGATGTTGAGCGAGCCCCCCTCGAAGCGTCGTGCCGTTCGTGCCAACGGTTGGTGGAAAGCAAAGAAATCCCACGGCTCCTCTGCCGCTAACCAGCCTAACACCGCCGGGTTGAGCCGTTCCAGCAATTCCGGTGCCACGTATAAAAACCCCGTACCGTGAGGAGCCAATAACCACTTCGCCCCACCACAGGCTAAGGCAGCTACCTGAGCCTGTTCAACATGGAGACGGACAGCTCCGACAGCCTGCATCCCATCCACAACGAGCAATATCCCGTGCTCCCGACACATTCTCCCCACTTGCTCCAGATCCGCCCGGTAGCCCGAGAGGAATTGCACAGCGCTCAGCGCTACAAGGCGAACTCGTTCATCGAAAGCCGCACAGACGCGCTCTAACGGAAGCCTTCCATCAGGCATGGGAACAAAGCGAAGCTCCACACCAAAGCGCTCTAAAGAACGCCAGGGGTATACATTCGCTGGAAACTCCTGCGCCCCGAGCACGATGACGTCACCAGCCTTCCATGACAGAGACAGTGCAACTATTGCCAACCCCATCGTCGTGTTCGGCATCAACGCAATGCTCCTGGCAGAGGACGCACCAACAAGCCGCGCTATCTGCTCCCTCGCACGCTGAATGCACTCCATCTCCCACTCTAACCCACTCTGCCCATTCTGGCGGTGCTCTAAGTAGCGCTGTACCGCCTCCACAACTGGCGTCGGCATCGGACCCGTCGCCGCGTGGTCCAGGTACACAATACCTTGACGGCAATGCGGGAAATGCACCCGATATTGCTCAATTTCCTGCTCATACGGCAATTCACACCTCATTCCTTACGGTTTCCACTGGAACACCTTCGCTGCCACGACACGCCCATCCACCTTCAGCCGAACCCCATATACACCCGCCGCGGCCCCCAACCGCTCCAAAGACAACGGCAACCGATATATCCCCTTTACCATAAAGCTCCGGTGCACCTTCACACATGCCCCTGTCAGCGTCACTACCTCTATCTCCACCTCTCCCTCCCGCACTACCTCAAACTCTACGACAGCTCCCCCCGAGGCTGGCTCCGGCAAAATCCGAAGCCCCACATCTCCTAACCCCTCCAAAGCAACCGATACCGGAAACACGGAGTACTCACACAAGACATCTTCCCGATTCAACTCCACAGAAGTTGGCAAAAACGACAACATCCCCTCCACCACCTGCTCCCGCTCTGTGCTCACAAACTCCCACTCAGCGCCGTTGCCGGAAAGATTGCGAAACCGCAGCTTCCACGGCATCACAAACACCTCCGGTACCATATCCCCAGTCTGCACCTGCCGCACCAAACACCGTACCCAATACCGACCATCACCCAGCGAGGAAACCGTAGGATAAATCTCCACAATCGGATGCCCAGCACTGTAGACCCACTGGTCAAAGAAAGTTCGCCACGACACCGGCGGGTTAGGAATCTCCCTTTGCAACACCGACAACAAGTCCTCTGTCTCTGCCGCCCCATACCGATAATGCTGGAAATACGCCCGGAGTGCGGGGAAGAAGAGACTATCCCCCACCATCCGGCGCATCATATGGTAAACCCATGCTGCCTTGGCATAGGTGGTAGCGTAGAAGAAGATGAGCTCGCGGGGAGGGGCATAGAGAGGTAATTGCATCACCCTCGGATATTGCCGTAGATACTCACTGCGAGCTTGTTCCATACGCTCCTGATAAGCCCCAATTCCCCGTCGCCATTCCAACCACAGAGCTTCCGACCACGTCGCTCCACCCTCGTTGAGCCATATATCCTTCCACGTCGCACAACTGACCAAATCCCCCAGCCAATGGTGTGCTAACTCGTGGGCAATGCCTAATTCAGCCCATCCCCGAAGCCATGAACGGTTAACGGTTGTCATCGTCTGGTGTTCCATTCCGCCGTAAGCAAACGGCTGGACAGCCGCCATGCCGTACTTGACAAAAGGATATGGCCCGAAAAAGCTCTCGTACGCCCGCATCATCTCTGGAACATCCCGAAAAGCATACCGAGCATTGTATCGCCTCCCTGTCGTATCGGGGCTCTCTACGTCGCGTGCCCACACGTAATACCACAGCGGAACCCGACTCCCATCGGAACGCCGATATTCATCACGAAAATGCGCATACCGTGAAGCATGAATGACCATCAAGTACGTCGCTATCGGCACAGTGTCCCTCCACCGATATAGCAGCACCCGTTCAACCCCGGGCAACGTACCCGGAACGGTTATGACCGTGTCCAGCCATCCGTTGGAAGCTACGATGAACCCCTCGGGAACAGCAACCGTGATTTCTGCTATCGCCTTATCATGCGGCGCATCGTTACAAGGCATCCAATATCGGGCATCCTCCGGCTCGCTCATTGTGTAAGCAATCCGCTCTTCCACGAAAACGGAATCACCCCCCGGTCCCACCCCCACGAAAGCACCCTTCGGATACAGGTAGAGCCCCAGGTTCCGAGTTGTGCCGGATGTGTATGCAATCTGAACTGTCAGGGTATCACCGGCAGAAGCAGCAAATGGCAGCCAAACAATAATGCTGTCACCCTGCGGCTGGCTTGCCTCGACCGACATCCCATTGACGGTAACGCTATCAACGACCATTGCGGCAGCATCAAAGGAAAGTTGGCGAACCTCAGGGCTATCTATTCGGACCGTTATGCGATTAACCCCCCGAAAGACCCGGTCCTCTGGCCTTGTCCCCTCTTGCGAAAGCATCCAAACCCAGTCCACAAACAGCTCATACCGCAACACATCATACGGCCGTCTCCGAATTGCTGACAAACGCCCCTCCATCCCACGTGGCCACTCCCTATGACATCCTCCTCCTGTCATCACTGCGGATTCCACGGCCACACAACGGGGCACAAGACCAAAACCCTCCCCTCCATACACCACAGCCCCAATCCCAACTACCATTGCCCCGATAGTCCACAGTCGCAGTCTCATCGGTCATGTTCCGCTTGTTGAACCGCTACTCCCATCATTTGCGCAATCCTCTCTATCACCTTCCGATCGCTAAAGGGGACCACCGTATCACCCAGGATTTGGTACTCTTCATGCCCTTTGCCAGCAATAAGGATGCAATCGCCAGCGGTGCTGAGCTCTGCAGCTGCCTGCAGTGCTGCTTCGCGGTCTGGAATCATCAGCACCCGTTCCATTGCCTCTGGCGGGATCCCCGCACGGATATCCTCCAGAATCTGCTCCGGTGGCTCATGACGGGGATTATCGTTTGTAAGCACGATGAAATCTGCCCATTGGGCAGCAATAGCCCCCATCTGCGGGCGTTTTGCCCGGTCACGATTCCCCCCACACCCAAACACGCAGATGAGGTGCCCCTTTTCCCCGAGGGACTGTTTCAGTGTCCTCAAAGCCCGCTCCAAGGCATCCGGCGTATGGGCATAGTCAATGAAAGCAATAGCGCCATTCGGGAGCGCCACTGGTTCCATACGCCCTGGCGGAGGAATGGCTCCAGCAATGGCTTCCTGAAGCAAAGGGATATCTATCCCCCAGCCCCATCCCAGCGCAATAGCAAGCGTAGCATTCACAGCGTTGTATTCCCCAAGGAGGCCAGTACGGAAGGGGAACTCCGTTCCATCGGGAAACCGCACAGACCATTCAGTACCTGCCCTTGTGATGCTCTGGAGACGAATTTGAAACTCCGCCCCTGGAACGACGCCAATGCAATACCGCTGCACAGTCGGCGCTGCCCGCAACATCCATGCTCCCCGTCCATCACCGGCTTCGTATGCCAGAGCAAGCGCCCCTTCTGGAAGCAACTCAAAGAGGCGACGCTTCGCTTGAGCATACGCCTCGATCGTGCCGTGATAGTCCAAATGGTCATGGCTTATGTTCGTAAACACCGCAGCGGCAAATCGGAGAGCTTCCACTCGACGTTGGTCCAAGGCGTGGGAACTGACCTCCAAGGCCACGGCCTCGGCTCCTTGACTCCGCAGCCAAGAAAGGAGAGCGTTGAGCTCTACGGGCGTCGGCGTTGTATGGGTCACCGGACGCCGCTGCTGACGAAAGAAAGCCCCCGTCGTCCCAATAATCCCCGTCGGAACACCTGCGCGCTCCAGAACCGAACGGATAAAAAAGCTCGTAGTCGTCTTCCCGTTTGTCCCCGTAATACCGATGAGGCGAAGCGCAGCGCTGGGCTCTCCGTAGAAGCGATGGGCAACAAGGGAGAGCGCCGTCCGCGTATCCGGAACGGTAACGACGGTACAATCCGGTGGGAGAGCTTCAGAAGGGGGTTCTTGACACAAGAGCGCTCGGGCTCCGCGCCGGACAGCATCCTGGAGGAAAGCGTGACCGTCATGGGAAATCCCCCGAATGGCAACGAAGAGCGCTCCTGGAGAACAGCGACGGGAATCCTCGCAGACTTCCAGAATCGGCACCTCGGGGTCACCCTGTACGCACGTATACGGTAACCCCTGTAGCAAGGAAGCCAGTGGTATGGACCCTACCATGAATCTTCTTCCTCTGGCTTCTCCTCTGGCTTGGGCACGACGCGTTCGGCAGGAAGCTCTAACAGCTCGGCTATCCGCTGTAAGAGCTGGCGTTCCAAGACCCCATTGGATGTCCAGAAATGGACACGGTTGGTAATGTAGCCCTCCATCCCGCTGAGCTCAGCCACCAAGCGAAGTTCAACGCCTATTGTGTCCTGCTCCCGGAGGCGGACGGTATACTGCACACGACCATTCATCCAGCGGGCACCACGGATCCGAGGCAATTCAACACTGTAGCGCTTCATGACCGCACGGGTAGAATCTTCCCCTTGCACCAAAACACAGTATTCCGAGCGGAGTAAGCCGGACAGAAGTCCGGTGGTGTCCTCTATGGAGCGCTCATACTCCAATGAGCAGCCTCGTTCCGTAATCGCCTGCTTGACAGCACGCCAGACCTCGGGAAAGCGCTTCGGGAGCAGGACCCGAAACTCCTCGGGTGCTGCCATTGCCAGACTGGAACTCCAGAAAAGCGCAAGCACACACCACCGGACCATGGGGATATCCTCTCAGCGCACTAACTCACCGGAGCGGAGACGAACAGCAAGCACTTTTGAGACGCCCTCTGGCTGCATAGTAACGCCATAGAGCGTATCAACAGCCTCCATTGTCCGCTTGTTGTGCGTGATGAGTAGGAACTGGGTGGTTTCACTGAAACTCCGAAGCAGACGGAGGAATCGGTCTATGTTCGCATCATCCAATGGTGCATCCACTTCGTCCAGGACGCAGAAAGGACTGGGCTTGACTAAGTAAATGGCAAACAGCAGGGACAGAGCAACCAGTGTCTTCTCGCCCCCGGAGAGCTGTTCTAATACCTGGGGCCGTTTTCCTCTGGGCTTCGCAATAATCTCAATTGAGGCCTCCAGAGGGCTACCATCGCCCAAGCGCAGGTCGGCTTCATCTCCCTCGTCGAAGAGGAGGCCGAAGAGGCGTTGGAAATTCCGCCGTACCTGCTCAAAGGTCGCCATAAAACGCTGTAAGGCAATGCGATGGGTCTCTTCAATGAGCTGCCGCAATGACTGGGCTGCTTGCTGCAAGTCAGCATACTGTGCTTCCAGGAAACGTAACCGTTGGCACAGCTCATCGTACTCCTGTAAAGCTCGGAAATTGACCGCTCCCAGGGCTTCCAACTGTCGCGTTGCTGTCCGAATCTGTTGCTGAAGCCGGTTGATCGAGGGGGGTGTATCGGGCAGTTGGAGGGTCTCAGGCTCTGAAGCGAAGCGGGCACAGAATTGTTCGGTGATGTTGCCAAGCTGCGTCTGGAGATGCTCTCTCTGGAGCTCCGCTTCATGGAGCTGAAGCTGATACACCTGCAATTCTCGTTGCTGTTCCTCCACTTGCTGACGTAGCTCCGCACAATGGCGCCGGAGCTGTTCCTCCTGCTGGCGGAGGTGGGTAATGTGTTCTTCTTCCTGCTGCCACTGCTCTTGGAGAGCCTTCCGTTGCTGTCTTAAAGCTTCGCTTTCCTTACGAAGGTTTGCCTCAAGCTCCTCCGCCGTGGCGATCTCGGCTATTACTTGGCGCTGACGTCGCTCAAGCTGTTCAATACGACGCTCTATCTCGTGGAGAGCCTGCTGTGCGGTTTCTATCCGGTGACGACAGGCAAGCCATTCCCGCTCCTGCTGACGCCACCGTTGATGAGCAGCTTCCAGCTCCGCTCGGAGACGTTCCTCCATCGCCTGTGCGGAAGAGACTTCCCGGGAGAGCATATCCCACTCCTGCTGGAGGCTTTCTATCTGCAGCGCAAGCTGCTGCGTACGCTCCATTGCAGCCGTGCGTTCGGTATGGACCTGCCGCTCCTGCTGATGTCGCTCCTGTTCTGCGCGCTCAAGCTCTTCTATGCGGTTTTGCGCCTGCTCCAAGCGAATACGGAGTTCCTGAAACCGCTGCTCGGTCGCAGCCAATGCCTTGCGAAGAGGCTCTGGGTCAGCCACATGGAGCTGTTGCTGGAGCTCTGCCTCCTCCATCTCCAGGTGATATGCTTCTTCCTGGAGAAGCCCGAGGCGATGAGTCAACTCCTCCAACACCCGGCGGCGTCCAATCCACGGACTCTGTGCTTCCCCACTACTCCAGCATACGAGTCCACAACGATGAAGGAAAAGACCATCAAGGGTAACCACGGCATCTGCATACCGCTGTTCTAGGAGCGCTCTGCCAGCACTGAGTGATTCAACAACGGCAACCTCTCCAATCACTGCCCGGAGAGCAGTCGTTAGGGGGGCAGGCATGGAGATCATGTCCCACAGCCACCCAAGCACAGCCGGCATGGGCAAGGGTGCTGAAGCAGCTTCCTCCGAGGATACCAATGGGCTCAATAGAAAGAACGCACCACTCTGCACCTCCGAGCGCAAGCGTTCAAACCATGTTCCCACCCCTTCCCCCTTCACCACCGGCACCTCCAAAAACACTCCTATGGCCGCAGCAAATGCCTTCTGAAGCTGCTCGGGAACGATAACATGCTCTGCCAATAGTTCCGGCTCCATCTCCGGCGCGACTACCTGGAGGACTTGCAGGAGGGTGTGTTCGCTGAGCAGGCTTTCCAGCCATTGCTGACGGGCCTTCAGGGTTGCCACCTCCTGATGTACCTGTTCCCGGCGTTGCTGATGATGGCGGAGCTGCTCTGCCACGTACACAGCCCGCTCCTGGCGCTCCTGGAGCTGTTGCTGGAGCTTCTCGCACTGCTCTCGTTGACGGTGCAACTCCTCATAGAGCTGCTGCCGAATGCGCTCCTGTTCAGCGCGGCGTTGGCTCAACTGCTGTCGTTCTTTCTGGAGCTGCTCTTCCTGCCGAGCCAAGAGCTCCAGTCGTGCATGGAGATGCTCATGGTGCAAGCGGAGTTGGAACAGTTCCTGCCGTCGCTGCTCGCACTGCTGCCGCTTGGGGCCAATGGAATTCTGCCACTCCTGGAGCTGGTGACGGAGCATCTCCACTTGCCGGAGCGCCGCATCGTAGCTGTGCTCCAGCTCACCATAGCGGCTCTGGAGTTCGGAAAGCTGTTGGTGCATCACCTGCTTACGCTGGCGCAGACGAGCCAGCTCCTGCTCGATTCGCTCCCGCTCACGCCGGAGCTGCTCAATGGTACTTTGTGCAATGCGCAGCCGTTCGTCCACCGTTGCTTGTTGCAGATGTACAGCATGGATGTGTTCGGAAAGCTGACGCCGATGTTCATCCGACTGCTGCAGAGTGGCCTGCCACTCTGCAAGCTGAGCCTCTGCAGCCGAGAGTTCCTTACGGAGCTCCTCCACTTGACCGCGAAACCGAGCCACCGCCGAATGGAGCTCCTCCACACGCTGTTCCGTCTGTTGAAGCCGATGGCGGAAGTGGTGCCATTGGAGGAGTAACAGCAAGCGCTCCGCCTTCTGGCGTTCCTCATTCCAGTGATGCCATTGGCGTGCTTGCTCGGCTTGCTCCTGGAGTGTCGCTGCCCGTTGCCGAAGCTCCGTGAGCAGATCCTCCACCCGGAGAATATCCTGCTGTACCTGCTCCAGCTTTCGCTGCGCCTCGCGATGCCGAACCTTGTACTTACCAATACCGGCCGCCTCCTCGATGAGACGGCGCCTTTCCTCCGGACGCCCATTGAGCAATTCTTCCACCATGCGCAGTTCAATGACTGAGTAACTATGGGCAGCAAAACCGGTATCCATGAAAAGCTCCTGGATATCCCGGAGCCGACAAGGTGCTCCGTTGAGCCGGTACTCACTTTCTCCGCTGCGATAGATACGGCGGGTGACAACAACTTGGGCAAATTCTATGGGCAGGATCCCCTGCGTATTCTCCACCGTCAACGTGACCTCCGCCATACCCAATGGCTTCTGCCCGCGGCTCCCGTTGAAGATGAGCTGCTCTAACGTCTCGCAGCGGAGCACGGAAAGACGTTGCTCTCCCAAGACCCACCGGATGGCATCCACAATATTGCTCTTACCGCACCCATTAGGACCAACGATTGCCGTCAATCCTTCAGGAAAGAGCAAGCTCGTGCGAGCAGCAAAGGACTTAAAGCCAAGCAATTCCAACCGCGAAACGAACATGGTCCTACTTCCACCAAACTATGTGCCGATAGCCAGAATGCAACTATTGTTCGTTGCGCCAAGAACCCCAGTCTTCCAAGGGATTGCACAAAAATAGCGTAATTTCGCCCGCAGTCTGGTACCCCTCACGAGGGAAAGCCGTGGCAAGCCACATCGTTCTCCTCACAGGTGCCAGTGGGGAAATCGGGCAGAGTCTTGTAGAAGCTCTCTCCGAACGCGGCGTTGCCATTATCGCTACTGATATTCGCCCATTGCCACCCTCCGTTGCTCGGCGATGCACCGAGGTACTGCAGGGCAGCATCACCGATCCGGCATTGCACGAAGTGTTAGAGCAACGTCGCTTCCACCAAGTCTTCCATCTTGCTGCCATTCTCTCTTCGCAAGCCGAGCGCAATCCCGAGGAAGCTCACCACGTCAACGTGGAGGGGACTCTCCGCTTACTCCAGACCGCGCACCGAGTAGCCAAACGCCAGGGAGAACCGATCACCTTCCTTTTTCCCAGTTCCATAGCCGTTTACGGGTTGCCTAATCTGGAGGCCAAACGTCGTGCCGGACGTGTACGGGAGGAAGAGTACCTGACTCCCATGACCATATACGGGGCAAACAAACTTTACTGCGAGCTCCTGGGGCTTTACTACGCCCGTTTCTACCGCCGTCTGGCTTCCGAACCGGAAGCCGGTTGGCTAGACTTCCGCGCCCTACGTTTCCCAGGGCTGCTTTCTGCTCTTACCGTCCCCACCGGAGGAACAAGCGACTACGCCCCGGAGATGCTCCACGCCGCTGCCCAAGGAAAGCCGTACCGCTGCTTCGTCCGACCAGATACCCGCATTCCTTTCATGGCAATGCCTGATGCTATCCGCGCTCTTCTGCTCTTAGCTGAAGCACCGCAAGCATCGGTGCAACGCCATGTCTACAATGTGACCTCCTTCTCCGCTACAGCAGAAGAAATCGCTGCCGAAACCCGTCAGCTCTTTCCCTCGGCACAGATCACTTTTGAGCCAGATCCACTCCGTCAAGCCATCGTTGATACATGGCCGGAAGAAATCGACGACACGGCTGCCCAGCACGATTGGGGTTGGTTTCCCGAGTATTCCCGTGAACGCACCTTCCGGGAGTACCTTGCTCTCAACATCAGCCGACGATACCAAGGAGCGCTCCCCTAACGTAGCTTGCGCCCTTCCTCCAACAGTTCATTGACCATACTCAGCGAAGAGCCTTCAGCATAGTAGCGCACTAAGGGTTCCGTCCCTGACGGACGGATCAATAACCATCCTTGGGGCACGTAGAACTTGTAACCATCTATCGTCTCAATCCGCTCAACCGGATATCGCCCCAGCCGCACCGGGTGCTTGGCGCATGCCCGCAGAATAGCGGCCTTCTCCCGCTCACCGACTACTACATCCACCCGCCGATAGCGATGAGGACCAAACTCTTCATCCAGCTCTGCACTGAGCTGCTTGAGTGTTCTTCTGCGCCGTACCATCATCTCTAAAAGCAGGAGTCCACAAAAAATACCATCCCTCTCCGGGATGTGGATGACGCTGGCAAAGCCACCCGATTCTTCGCCTCCCAATAATACCCGCTCGTCCAACATAATGCGCACAACATGCTTGAACCCCACTGGGGTCACGTGCAGCGAGATCTCGTTGCGCTGGCAGTACAAGTCTACCATGGAGGTGACTGAGACAGTCTTCACCACAGATCCACGCCGCTTTTTGTCCTCGTAGAGGTATTTGAGCAACAGCATAAAAAGGCGCTGGGCATCGACGTAGGTCCCTTCGTGGTCGATTGCAGCAAGACGGTCCGCATCCCCGTCAGTGACCAAACACACATCGTAACGCCCAGAACGACGAACGTATTCCATCGTCGTCCGCAAGTACTCCGGAATCGGCTCTGGCTGCCTAAGCTCACCGAATCCTGGATTCAGCTCCGCGTGGATTTCCTCTACCGTCGGCAACATCGCCCGTAGGAGCCCGCTCCCGGCACCGTGCATTGGGTCGTGAAGAATGCGCAGCCCTGAGCTCTGCAGCAGCTCTAAGTCTATCTTTTTCCGCACATGGCGAATGTAGGACTCCCGCGGATCAAACGGGCGAATGATGTTATCAACGATGTAGTCCCGCAAAGGCTTTAGATTCCACCGCTTTGGGGGCTTACGGAGCACTTGCTCCAGGTGCTGTTCCAATGCCGCTATCTGTTCCGGCGTTGCCGGTCCACCAAATCCTCCCCGGACTTTGTACCCGCTGTATATCGGCGGATTGTGGCTCGCTGTAATCACGATACCGAGAGCCGCTCCCTTCTGCTTCGTATGAAACGAAACCAGCGGCGTCGGAGCGAAACTTTCCATTAAATGCACCACGATATTCTCCGAGGCGAAGACCCGGGCAACTTCATGGGCAAACTCCCGGGAGAGAAAACGCGTGTCATAGCCGACAACCACCGCCGGATACTTCAGCTGCAAGGACTGCACATAGTGCGCCGTCGATAAAGCCACCAAGCGGAGATTATCCACTGTGAAATCATGGGCAATGATCCCGCGCCAACCGTCTGTTCCAAAACGGATCATGGTTTCCCTCCCTCCGATGGAACCACTCGAAACAGCCCAAAAGCCCCGGCAAAGAGAGCCCGCGTTCCCAATGCTTGCTCAATGCGGAGCAGCTCGTTGTACTTTGCCGTGCGCTCCCCTCGGCAGGGTGCTCCTGCCTTGATTTGCCACACCCCAAGTCCAACGGCAAGATGGGCAATCGTCACATCTTCCGTCTCTCCCGAGCGATGGGACAGTATAGTACGATAGCCCGCTCGATGGGCTAACTGCACCGTTTCTATCGTTTCCGTAAGTGTCCCCACCTGATTGGGCTTGATCAAAATCGCATTCGCAACCCCAGCCTCAATGCCCTGCTGGAGCAACGTGGCATTGGTAACGAAAACATCATCCCCAACCAACTGCAGGCGACTCCCTAAGCGCTGCGTCAAGTGTTGCCACCCTATCCAATCATTCTCCCCTAGGCCGTCCTCTATAGAAACCACCGGGTACTGCCTGGCCAAATGTTCGTACCAATCAATAAGCTCGGCTGACGTCCGGATCTGGCCACCGGAACGAGAGAACTCATAGACTCCATTGCGCGCCAGTTCACTGGCTGCGACATCCAATCCCAGCGCAATCTCCGAACCGGGACGGTATCCAGCTCGCTCAATGGCTATCACGAGGAGCTCTAATGCTTCCTCATGCGAGCGCACCTGTGGGGCAAAGCCTCCTTCATCGCCGACAGCCGTGCCATAGCCTCGCTGGCGTAACAACCCACGCAAGGTACTGTAGACTTCCGCGCCTGCCCGCAGGGCATCGGTAAAGCTGGGCGCTCCATGGGGAATGAGCAAGAATTCCTGCACATCCAAGGCATTATCGGCATGACGCCCACCGTTGAGCACGTTGAAAAGAGGAACCGGCAGATAGCGCAATGTCGAACCCCCTAAATACGCGAAGAGCGGTAACCCCAGAGCAGCCGCAGCAGCATGGGCCACCGCTAAGGAAACCCCGACAATGGCATTTGCGCCTAAGATCGACTTCGTCGGCGTCCCGTCTAATTGGCGTAGGCGTTCATCTATAGCCCATTGGTCGGTCGCATCCATTCCTCGCAGAGCGGGAGCAATCCGTTCGTGGATATTGGCAATTGCTTTCCGCACACCGCGTCCACCGTAACGCTGCTCCCCATCGCGCAACTCAAGCGCCTCCCGCTGCCCTGTACTGGTACCCGATGGAACGGCTGCTCGTCCTCGCGCCCCGCCGACTAAGAGCACCTCCACCTCTACCGTTGGCTGTCCTCGGGAGTCCAGAATCTCACGCGCCCATATCTGCTCAATGCAAGTCCGTCGGTCCCCCATCCGAGCACCCTGGCTCAGAGGTGTAGCCGCTCTATCTTCTTGGCCAAGGCGATGTCCAATTCCGTAATCCCACCACGGTCGTGGGTAGAGAGAGAAACTCGCAGCTTATTCCACCCGTACAGCAAAAGGTCGGGATGATGGTCCATCGCCTCCGCCAGGACAGCTATGGCGTTGAGCAAGCCCACTGCAGCAGCGAAATTCGGCAGAACAAACTCTCGGACTAACACATTCCCTTCTCGCTGCCACAAGGGCAATTCCTCCAGTGCCTGCTGGAGCTCCTCCTCACTGAGCAGCGGGGGACGTGCCATTGGCTGCCTCTGCTAAGAGCGCCTCCAAACGCTCCACTAGGTAGCCCTTCGGAACAGCACCGATGACTGTGTCCACATGCTCCCCAGCCCGGAAAAAGAGTAACGATGGAATTGCCCGAATTCCATACTGCATGGCAATCCGAGGATTCCGGTCCACATCCACTTTGGCAACCTTTACCCCACGCTCGGCATACTCGCGAGCGATTTCCTCAACCACCGGGGCAATCATGCGGCAAGGGCCACACCAAATCGCCCAGAAATCCACTAACACAACACCAGGATACTGCAGCACCTCCGTACTGAAGGTCTGCTCTGTTACCTCTACTGGCTTCATCGACCACTCCTTGGCACAGCATACGCCACATTGAACAACGGCAAAAATAGCAAAAAACCGGAGGGTCACCGCTCCGTGATGACTCATCTCAGCCGCAGCGACAACAATTGCTTAATCTTCCCCTTGCGCCTTGGTAAAACCAGGGACGCCGTCCAGCTCCATCAGCTTCTCAACATGTACCCAACGGTAATGCTCCCCAACACGACGGAGCAACTCCAAGACCTCTACATCCTGCAGTTCTCCAACCCCCTCACGCACAAGGAAGCGGCAACGGTAATGATCCACGTAATCCGGCATAGCTCCCGTCGGCGGGTAAACTTTCGTCCCCCGGTTGGAAATCATCTTCAGCCAGAACGGCGTGCCCTCGCTCAAGCGCTCCAGCACCGGCCCCAACTCCTGAGGAGTACGGTCCGCCTCTATAAAGATGTCCACTCCCACAAGACGTCGGGAATGAGGCCGCACCCACGCAATCGCTTTGTCCAGCCGGGGAATCTGTAAGGGCTTATATTGCCGCACCTGTACCGTCTGCGGCTTGCGCCCCAAATTGGCAATGATCGCTTCGGCATACTCCGTCGTAGAAGCTCCACGGTCATACCCGACAACGTCGCCCGTCAGAATCTTGCCCTCCTCCAGCGTCACCAAAAGGGCATTCTCTATGAGCTCGGCAGCCTCAAATTCCCCTAAGTAGCGCAACATGAGGATAGCCGATCCGATAACCGCCGTCGGATTTGCCACATTCTTCCCTGCGTACTTCGGCGCCGAGCCGTGCACGGCCTCAAAGATGGCCACCTCACTCCCAATGTTCGCCGAAGGAGCAAACCCCAACCCCCCAATGAGAGCGGAGGTTAAATCACTCAAAATGTCCCCATTCATGTTCGTGGTGACAATGACCTCAAACTGCTCAGGGCGCTTGACCAACTGATGGGCACAGTTGTCCACGATGATGTGTTGGGCTTCAATGTCCGGGTATTCTTGCGCCACTTCTTCAAAGACGCGCTTCATCATGCCCTCGGTCAGCTTCAAGATATTGGATTTCGTGGCGCAGTGAACACGACGGCGCCCCTCCGCCCGCGCCAGCTCAAAGGCCAAACGGACAACTTTCTCGCACCCTTTGCGGGAAATCAACTTCAATGCCTGCGCAACCCCCGGCGTCTGCATGTGCTCAATGCCGGCATAGAGGTCCTCTACATTCTCCCGGACAACAACCAAGTCAATCCCCCGACCGCTATACGGAGTCTTGACGTTCGGGTACTCCCGAACCGGACGAATGTTTGCATACGTCTCAAATAGTTTGCGCAGCGTAACATTTGCACTCTTCTCCCCGTAGCCAACTGGGGTCTCCAGCGGCCCTTTGAGTACAACGCGAGTGCGCCGGATGGAATCAATGGTCTCCGGTGGCACTCCCGATTCAATCCCCTTACGGAAAACACTTGCCCCAGCCTCACACACTTCCCACTCAATCGGAACCCCTGCTGCATCCAAAATCCGCCGCGCCGCACCAATGACTTCCGGCCCGATCCCATCCCCCGGAATCAACGTAACCCGATGCTTCGCCATGCGTAGACCGAAATCCTACTGTGCTACCAGCCACAACAAAAATAAGCGGAAATCTCTCCCTCCGGTGCACACACTCCATCACCCGGCTTGCTCTTTCCCCTTGAGGGAAATTTCCCCAATCTCTTCGGCAAATCCCCACAAAACGCTATTGCCCCAGCCCACCTCCTAAGAACAAAAATCCCCCGCCGATTGGCAGGGGTAGGATTCTTTCCCGTGGATCAAGGGCTTTAATAACCCGTATTTATCATGTCCTGCCACACGCCGGGATTGGTTGGATCATCCTGGCAGTACGGACACCCTGGGGTCCCACACGGTTCTGTCCCTTGTCCCTTCGCCGTGCTCATCTCCAGCTCCTCAAGAAAGCGCTGCACCTCCCGCAACTGCTCAACGAACTCCATGAAGTCCTTCATCGTTCACCTCTGACTTTAAAGGTTCAACATACACACTGCACAACGCTCAGCGCCATACAAAGTCAAGGCATATGCCAATAGGGTTCAGGAGGCCTCTGGCTGCGCTTCCTCTGACGGGGTGCTCTGCGCCTCTTCGGAGAAGAGGAGCCGGTCTTCGTCGGGGAAATAGGCAACCCATCCCGGACGTGGGCGATATCCCCGCTCTCCCTCTTCCACAGTAGGGAAGTCCGCTCGTAGATACTGCCACTCCTCCGGCTCAGGATCGCCGACAAAATAAGGACCTTCCCCCTGCCGGAAGGGAATCTGGAGATAAAAGATGGAGCCTTTCCCGTGGCAAGACTCGCACCACACTCGGCAACGCATGCGGTCAGCGAGCCACTTGACAATGTAGAGCCCCAAACCAATGCTGGGTTCCCCTGCGGTAGGATGCACCCTTTCCGCACGTCCCAATTTCTTGAACAACTTGGGCAACTCCGAAGGTGGGATTCCGACTCCTTCGTCTTCTATGGCGATGCGGGCGCCACCATCTGTTGTGCGCCGCAGTCGGATCCATATCCGGGAGCCTTTCGGCGAATACTTGACTGCATTGAGCAGGTAATTGGTCAAAACTTCCTGAGTATGCGTCCAATCCATCGGAACCCGGAAGGGCTCCTCCTCACTGTCAATGAAGACCCGGATCTGCTTGTAAGTAATCTCCCGGTCGTAATAGCTGACGACACGCCGCGCCAGCTCTAAGAGATCGTCCACTTGGTAATAGTGCCGCGCCCCTTGCATCTCCAGGGTCTGCCAACGGGAAAGGAGCTGCAGTTCATCGCGCAAGTGCTCAGAAGCCCGAAGGATATAGTCTGCTGTCTGTAAGAGAACAGAGCGCTCCAGCTGATCCAGCCCATGGAGGATGAGGTCGGCGTTCGTCATGATTCCGCCCACAAGGTTCCGTAGCTCGTGGGAGAGGACAGAGATGAGGAGAGCTCGCTCTTCCATCACTCGCCGGTATTCAGCGTAGGCTCGCTCCGTCTCCAACCGCTGCTGCTCTACTTCCGCCAGCGCCTTGGCTAACTCTTCATTCCGCAGGCGGTAGAGCTCGCGCTCGTAGCGCAGACGCTCGCTCTCCAGGCGCTTTTCTAACACAACAATTGCCTGCTGCCGGCGCTGCCCTAAAAGGCGCTCATGTAGAGCCCAGTAGCGCTTGTAATACTCCAAGGCTTTCAAAAGCTCTCCTTGCCTTTCGTACGTAACGGCACACATACGGGTGAATTCCATTTCTTCAAGCAGCATTCCATGTTCCCGGGCAAGCTGCAGCCCAATTTGATAGTGCTGAAGCCCTACAGGGACATCCTTCATAGCGATGAGCACATTCCCCAAATCCCTTCGCAAGCGGATTTCTAACGTCACATCTCGAAGCCGCTGGAAATCCCGCAACACATCCTGTAGCTCGTGGAACGCCTCCAGAACATGTCCCTGGTGGAAGCGGAGCATCGCGATCACGGAGAGCGTCACCGCTTCACCCAGCTCATCCCGGATTTCTCTCCGCAGCTTCAGCGCTTCCTTCTGATACTGCTCTGCTTCTTCCCATCGGCGCTGGAGAGCCATCAAGTGCCCCATATTAGAGAGCGCCACTGCCAGCATATAAGTAGTCTGGGTTTCCCGAAGCAGCTCGCAAGCTTGTTCTAAGAAGGGCTTGGCTTCTTCTAAACGTCCAAGCTGGAAATAGACCCCCGCTATCCCAATCGCCGTAATCCCCAACCCCCGCTTGTTCTGCAGCTCAATCTGGCGACGGTAAGCCTCCAAGAGATACCGTAGCCCTTCCTCCACTTGTCCCAAGGCAGCATATATATTGCCAAGGTTACTGTGAGCAGCTGCCCAGTTCTTCTGCATGGTATAGTCGTTCGGATTATCCTGCAGAGCCCTTTCACTCAGCTCTTGAGCCCGGCTGAAATACTCATACGCCTGCTCCAGCCGCGCCAAACGCAGAGCAATACCCCCCAATACGAGCAAAGTCGGAATAATCCACCGATGTTCACCGTGGGTTTCAAACCACTGGAGAGCCTTTTGGGCAGCTTGGAATGCCTGCTCGGCATCCCCGGTGAAGAAGAAGAGAGCCGCTCGGTTCCGCAAGCAGTGGATGCGCCCGCGCTCGTAATTGAGCTCCTCTGCTAACCCCTCGGCATAGCGAACCGCCTGAAGCGCATCGTACGGGATACTGTGGCGTTCATTCCAAGCGAAGTCATTGGCAATATCCACCCGCTCGTAATCATCCCCGGCTTGGCGTAGCCGTTCCTGTAATACGGGATGCAAATCCTTCCAGGCGTCCATCTCCTCGAGCATTCTATTGTTGTCGGTCCCGAAGAGCATATCTGTCGCAAAGGAGCAATTACCGTGCCGAAATGGGGGATTCCGCCTTCGGCATCTGTTCCAGCATGCGAATTTGCTGCTGAAGTGGGAAACTGGACAGCAATCGGAGCCGGACGACCGAAGGGGTTTCGCCCTGCTGGATTGCCAACACTCCTTCAGTAATCATCCGCCAGAGGTGTACCTCCTTTTGGTGGAGGGCTCGGAGCTTATCGGCAATGGGGAGCCAGACAATGTTCGCCATGAAGATGCCCCACATCGTGGCGATGAAGGCGGTAGCGATATGCCGAATGAGCACTGTCGGATCCTCGCCAGCGGAAGCCAAAGTAGCGATCAATCCCATGACCGTCCCAATGATACCCATCGTCGGCGAGTAGCCACCCATCTTGACAAACAGGTTAATGTTGGCCTGGTGGCGAGCGGTCAGGAACTCCAATTCCACCTCGCTTGCTTGCCGAAGGGCTTCCGGTTCCATTCCATCAATACTGTGCTGCAGAAGCTTGCGTAAGTACGGATGCCCAACCTCGGGAAGGTGTCGCTCTAATCCCAATACCCCATCTCGGCGGGCAATGGCAGCAAGCTGCACGATCTGTTCCATGATCTGGTGGTCATCGTACTGAGGTGGAGCCAAGGATAGAGCAATCAAGCGGGGAATACGCTTGACCTGCTCCCACGTGCTTCCCGCAATTGTTGCAGCGAAAGTCCCACCGAAGACAATCATCATCGCTGGCAACAAGAGAAGCATCCCCAGAGTTCCTCCCTCTAGGACAAATGCCCCGAAAATGCTCACAACTCCGAACAGAATTCCAATAAGTGTCGTCCCTTGCATGCCGCCCCTTACAGGAAGTCAAAGAAACTCAGTTGCAGAAAGCGCGTACTGGTCTGTAAGAGCGCTTGGAGGACAACCTGGGCCTGCTGTAATTCCAAGGACAGCTGCACTATGTCTGCATCCTCTGTTGTGGACTGGAAAGCACGCAGCTGAGTGGCGTACTCCTGTAACAATTGCCGTAGAAGTCCCCAACGCTCTTGGCGGGAAGCAGCCTGAGCCGTAGCACGGTCTATCCGAGCCTGCAAGGTTGCCAGCTGAGGCAGAAGCGCTTCTACCTGCGCTTGCTCCGCTGCCGAAAGGCTCTCCTCCGGCGAACGGGAACTACCATCGGCTCGGTAAGCGAGCAGATTGTACGCCGCTATCAACACGGTAAAGAGCTCCGTACCCCCTGCACCGAAGACTTCATCAGCACGAAGAGCCAGCACCTCTACTTGACCTGGGAAAAGCTCCAATTGCCGTTCGGCAAGGTTCCCACGGAATTCAACGCTCAAACCAGAGGGATTCCCCGGGGTAGCAAGACCTTGATGGAGTAAGAATGGTCCTCCACCGTCGGGAAAGTGAGTCTTCATCCCACCGAACAGGTACCGCCCATTGATATGCGCATTGGCAAGGACAAGGACATCATCGAAACGTTGGCGCAGTTGCTGAGCCAGGAGGGCGGGCTTATCCAGACCCTTGGGATCGAGTGCCTGCGTGAGAAGCCGTTGGATTTCCTGCAGCGTAGTGCTGAGGGCCTCCGTATGGGCCTGGAGCAATTGGCTCTCCTGGCTCATTGCCTCCAGGAGGCTGAGACGCCGTTCGGTTTGCTCTCGCAGCTCTTGTAAGCGGCATGCACGGCTGTACGCAATCGGATCATCGGCGGGGGAGGTAATACGCTTACCGATCGCCAACCGCTGCTGAGCTTGTACAATCCTTTGCTGCAGACGCTGAATCCCGCTTTCGGCCGTCTGAAATCTTTGCTCCCATGACACACGCATAGCCTTCTCCCGCCTACGTTCCCATACGGATGAGTGTCTCCAACAGTGAGGCCGCTACTGTCCCAACACGGGCAACCGCTTCGTAGGCTTTCTGGTACCGAACCAGGTTGGCGGCCTCCTCATCCAGATTAACCCCGGACAGCATCTGCCGTTGTGCCTGTAGCTGCTGGAAACTTGCCTGCAGCCATTCGCGCTGCTGCTGAGCAGCCGAAAGGAGCTCACCCAAACAGGACATCACCCCTGCTATAAACCCCTGGGGAGTCTGCCCATCCCCGAAGATTGGGAGCTCAGCCAAGGCGAGAAGCCGCTGAGCAATCACGGCATTGCCCGGCTCACCAGGCTTGTCGGACAAAGGGAGCGCCCGCGGACGAGCTGCTACATCTGCCGAAAGGCGAAGCGTCGCAGCCCTCGTTCCTTCAAAGAAGCGCCGCCCAGGGGGTGGAGCCGCTCCGTCATCTAATCCATAACCACCGGAGAAAATGCCATTGACACGCTCCACCCACTGGGCAACAAAGCGATCGAGCTGACGGGGGAGGGAGAAAGCAGCGCTCCGCTCCTGCGGGTCCAAGGTGACATTGTAGTGCTCCAGCAGCCTTCCCAGCTCACCATCGTCTAACGAAAGCTCCGTCTCTGCTTCCCCCGCAGGGGAATGGAGCCACAGCTGTGCATGATGCTCCCCAGCGGCGGTGGTCAAAGTCCGAAGCTGTAAGGACAGCACCGCGACACCCGATACAAGCATATGCCCTGCGACCGCAAGATTGATCATCCCGCGAGCATCCACAGTCGCCGTCACTGGAATAAGGCGAGCAATCTGTTCCACTAATCGGGTCTGCTCATCGGCAAGCGCTATCGCTGCTTCGCTTCCTTCAGGAACGAGCGCTCGCTGGGCATTGAGGTGGGCTACTCGGTGTAGCAGACGGTTGAGTTCACCAACCCGCTGCTGTGCTTGCCCGAGAAGCTCCGAGCGCACCGCCTCAATATCCGCACCCAGGCGCCGGAATGTTGACGCCAATTGATCGGCACGTTGGAGTACAAGCTCCCGCAGAGCTACGTCCTCTGGTTGCAGAACTACCTGCTGCACAGCATCAAAAAAGCGTTGGAAAAGGGCAGAGACCCCTCCCTCGGTAGAGTCCCCAAACAGAGCCATTAATCTCTGCAGAAGCAGTTCATCGGTCTGACGTCCAAGCTGACGGGTAAGGACGCCACGGATCTGGGCATCCAAGTAGCGATTCCGGAACTCCACCAGTGTGCTGATTTGCACCCCTGAGCCGGTATGTCCAGGCTCCGGAACGAACGTGCTCAGATGAGGACGCCGGCGCGTATAGCCTGGGGTATTGACATTGGCAACGTTCCCACTGGTGATATCAATCGCTCCTTGGTGCGCAAGCAAACCACTGCGGACAATCTGGAGGGCACGCAAGCTCATGAATTTACGCCCGCTGATCGTAAAGATATCCCTCGGGTGCCAGAGCTTCTAGGAGCGCTGCCGCATGCTCTTGTGCCCGCTGTGCCAGCAGTCGATTAAGCTGGAATAGACGGCGTGCCTCACGTGCCTGCAACTGAATCCGTTCCCACCACTGCCGCAGTGATGGGTGCCGACGGATGTCCTCCAGGAATGCCCCACACTGCTGTTGCCATGCCTGCAATTCTTGGAGCAACCTCTGCTGTTGAGCAACCAATGCCTCCACAGCGCCAACCCGGAGGGCAATCAGTGCCTGCCGCTGTTGCCAGGCCACCTGACATAGCGATACGACCAGCTCTTCCAATCGCTGCAGAATCTGGCTCACCTGTTGGGCAATCGGAACTGGTGCAACCATTGCTCTCCCTCCCGCCCTATGGAACAATATGCAACGGAAAGTATCGGCAACTTCGGCGCAGGCTTGAGCAATACGCTCACAATGCTATGTGGGACTAAGAAAACTCACCGAGACCATTGCCCCGTGGATATGCAGCGATGGAACCCAATGATGAAACCAGCGGCACTTAGACCAAGCTGCTCGTTCAAGGAGCGTCTCCGTCCGCTGGATGCACAGGAGGCACTCACAAAAATTCAACAGCTTGCTGCAGAAAGTTGGTCCTCCAAAGGCATCGGAGAATGCCACATTAGACTGTGTGTTGCTGAACATTAAGGCGTTCGTTAGCAGAGTAGCCGGATCAGGCAACGGCGCTCGGCAGCGAGCATAGGGGACGCCTTGCCCAACTGGAAGCATAAAACCAGCAGCTCCGGGGAAAATAAGCCGGCTGCAGTAAAGGAATGCGGAGTTACAGGAGCGCTGCGGGCACCGCACCGGAGGCGCTGCTCGGACAACTGGCAGGCTCGGGACGCTAAAAGCAGGTACTGTGGCAACCCTTCAGGACACGGCACGCCCTGCCCTGAGGGAGCCCACACAAACCCTGACCGCCTGTCTATAGGTCAACAGCATCCCGGGAGCCACAGTTCCGGTGTCCAGCGCATTTGGAGAGCTCGCTTCACTGCGAAATGGACAACAGAAGGGAGCGCCGAGAGGACTAAGTGCTGAAAAATCCCTGCTAAGGAAAGGGTGCACCCGCTTTTGCGTATTTTTGCAAAGCACGTGGATGTGCAAAAACATTGCCCCCAATACTCTTTGCGGTGCAAGTGTGCATCCGTATGTGGCGTAGGATATCGCATCCTTGTGGCCTTTTGAAGCCGGATTTTCAGGAAATGCTTAGACAGTGGGGGGTACGTGTACTCCTCCCACCGCATTACGGAGAGCGCAATCCCAGCGCTGTGAGTCCTTGCTGACCGATGAAGCGACCACCACCGCAGACAGCCCGAGGGCTTGCTCAATTGTGTGCTCGCATTGCTTGGGAGAAAAAAGCAGACGACATAGTCGTGCTACACATCGGGGTTATTCCCAACGCCCCTGCTGAGTACTTCGTCATTGCCTCCTGTCAGACCGATACCCACCTGCGGGCTGTGGCCGAGGCAATTGAGGAAGCCACGCGCCAGCGCGGTATCCGGAATCCCCGACGAGAGGGGTGGGAAGCCATGCAATGGGTGCTACTGGATTACATCGACGTGGTCGTCCACCTCTTCCGCCCCGAGACACGGGCCTACTACCGGCTGGAACGCTTATGGGGAGATACACCGCTTCTGCGGCTTTCTGAACAGAGCAAACGCCTCTACACCGTCAGTGCCTCCGTGCCCGAGCAGACCAGCAATGCTGCTGGAAGCCTATCTTGAGCCGCACCTGCGTAATGCCTTAGAACAAATTGGCGCCGCTGAACTGGTCACACCCGAGCTAGAAGTCCCGAAAATCCCCGAACATGGTGACTTGGCTACAACGGTTGCCCTGCAATTGGCTCGCCCTCTGCGCCGTCCTCCCCGCCAGATTGCCGAAGAGATTGTCCGCCACCTCCAGCTCCCGAGTGAGGATGTGGCCGTGGAAATTGCTGGTCCGGGGTTCATCAACTTCCGCTTCACTGCTGACTTCTTCACCCGCCTCCTCCGCCAAATCGCTGACCTCGGTGATACCTTCGGTCAACTGAGCATAGGCAAAGGCAAGCGCGCAAACGTAGAGTATGTCTCCGCCAATCCCACCGGTCCACTCCATCTGGGACATGGTCGCAACGCCGCCCTGGGGGACACAATTGCCAACTTACTGACATGGTGCGGGTACGAGGTCACCCGGGAGTACTACTTCAATAATGCTGGCAATCAAATGGCCCTTTTGGGCAAGAGTATCTATGCCCGCTATCGCCAACTGCTCGGTGATGAGTACCCCTTCCCCTCCGATGGCTACCATGGCGACTACATTTGGGAGATTGCTCGGGGTCTTGTAGAACGCTACGGCGATGCCCTCCGAGAGGAAACGGAGGAGCATCTGGCCATCTGCCGTCAGGAAGGCGAGACCTGGTGCTTCGCCCATATCCGGCAAACGCTGGAACGCATGGGTATCTGGCATGACATCTATTTCAACGAGGACTCCCTCTACCGAGACGGCAAAGTAGACGCTGTGCTGCAAGCCCTCCGGGAGCGCGGTCTACTCTACGAGCAGGATGGCGCACTTTGGATTGCTCTGAGTCGCTTCGGACGTCAAGACCGGGTCTTGGTGAAATCAACAGGCGAGGGCACCTACCGCCTCCCCGATATCGCTTACCACCGAGACAAGTTGGAGCGCGGCTATGACCTTATCGTAGACGTTCTCGGTGCCGACCACATCACCACGATTGAAGATGTTATCACTGCTGTCGGAGCCTTGGGCTACGATACATCACGCATCAAGGTCGTGTTGCATCAATTTGTCACCCTCACCGAGGGGGGGCAGCAGGTCAAGATGTCCAAGCGCTCGGGTAAAAGCTACACATTGGACGAACTCCTGGAAGAGCTTGGACCCGACGTGGTACGCTTCTTCTTCCTAATGCGAGCCCCGAGTACGCATCTGGAATTTGAATTAGAACTGGCACGGCAGCAGACGGAGGTCAATCCCGTCTTCTACCTACAGTATGCCCATGCCCGCATTTGCTCCATTTTCCGCTACGCCTCCGAGCGAGGCATCGTGCCGGATGAAACCGCAGATACCCGCTGCCTGATCCATCCATCGGAGCAGGCACTGATAAAGCTGCTGGTCCGCTTTCCGGAGCGGGTGCGGAAAGCCGCTCAGCTCTACGAGCCACAACTCCTTGCCGAGTACCTCCGCGAAGTTGCCCAGGCTTTTCACGCCTTCTACCATGAGCACCGCATTATCGGTGCGGAAACTCCGGAACATATGCATGCTCGCTTCGTCTTAGCTCGCCTTACCCAACGGGTACTCCGGAATGGGCTTGCTATCTTGGGCATCCAAGCCCCAGAGCGCATGGAACGAGCAGCAGAGCCCCTCCTACACTGAAGGACCTCCTTCCTCGTTTCACATCTGGGGTCAAATCCCAAGAGCTGAACGCTGAGCACCATGCCCATTCCGCTCTCTCTGGAGCTTCTTCTCTCTGCTGTTCAGGACTGGGAGAGTGCCCGATACCGGTTCCAAGCCGCCACTGAGTCGCACCGCCGTGCCCTTCAGAATCGCTGCCTTTTCCCGACCTGGAAACAAGCCCATACGCTACAAGAGACCCTACGACAGCTCCTACAGCAACGCCATTCTATTGAAGAAGCTTTCCCTCATACCGTTGTGGGCATCAACTGGTCCACACTCCAATTAGAACTGCTCCCAGAGCATATTCCAGCAGCGCGGGAACGAGCTCTCCACCAGTTCTTTGCCTTCGTGGAGTGGGCACTGCCGGTCATGGATGCCTTATGCCAGGATAGCTATGCGCTCTATGCATTTGCAACGGAGCACATCGCTATTCACGAGCTCGGACTTCGCCTCCCCCGCTCCCCTGAAGGATTCCTATTGATTCCGTACCGAGCACACCAACAGGTTCTTATCTGGCGTTACCGAGTACTCCCCGTCGTGGATGCCCAGCAACGTCCTCTTGTACAACTAGAGCCAATAGGCTCCCTCCCATTAAGTCCGATTTGGACTCCCCATCTCTGGCAGAGCGTGCTTCGGGAGCGCTTTCCCGAGATTCAGGGAGCTCTATACCTCTGTGAAAGCGACGAGGACTTCCCCCTCAACGAGACGCTTCTTCCCATAGCAGAACAACTGTTAGCGGCGCGGGTTGGGGAAGCGTAATAATATGCGCGCAACTTAAACGTCTACACCCTCTGGCATGCGGGGATGCCCGGTCTCGACGGGATGGGAGAATCCAAGAGCAGCATGCCGTGCTGCGCCGGTGCTGCACGTTAATCCAACCGGCGAACAAAAAGTGCCGACGCGGTTGCATACCGCATGGCAGCCTAATCCAAGGGGTTAGGCGCCATCGTCTGTACGAGGGTATGCCCATCTGCCCTGGTACAGGCGTGGATGGATGATGGGCAGCATCCTGGGAGCCATCGCCGGGCGCTCAAGATGCTTATGAAAACGGCGATAGCTTCGGCGTCCTGCCGCTTGGAGCCGCCGAAGTGAAAAAATCAAAAAGCGGCTGAGCATGGAGAAGCTCTTGGGTTCACATCTCGGACGTGGGTTCGACTCCCACCATCTCCACGACATCCCTGCCCTCATTTCGCCACCACAACGCCCTGCCGTACATACCTCCACCTACCCAAAAACCTACGCCCCCGGAAACCCCGGGGGCGTAGGCATTCCTTTCTGGGCGCTGCTCCCGTATCCCTACGGGGTCAACGCAAGCGGCAGAGGGGTTGAGTGATGGCTACTGAAGCCGTTTGAAGCCTCACAAAGTAGGCACCGCTTCCCAATTGGGACACCGGAATCAACTCCTCATAGACTCCTTGGGAGCGATATCCCTTCTCCCGGCGATAGACGACCTCACCGACGGGAGAGACAATTTCTAACACCACCGGCGAATCCTGCCTCAACTCATAGCGCACCCATACAGCATCGGCTCTGACAGGATTGGGAAACAACTCCAGCCGGTCCTGCCAAGAATGCCAAGGCTGTCCTGCGGAGACAACGTAATCGGTGTAAATCGGGTCGTAGTTTGCCCATGGTAAGTCCCACCGCTGCTCATCGAAGGCACCCCGATAACGGACTTGCTCAAACCACGGGTCATCAATGGCAACGACCCCAGAGCGCTCAAACGATGCCGTCGTAAGGTAAGGTGCCGTCGGCCGTGGACGCGGGTCAAAGAGTGCATTGTCATCGTAAGCGAACGGATTCTGAAGCTGTGCCTGCAATGGTGACTCCCTGAGGAGCTCATTCCGGAACGCTGGAGTGCTAATCCAATCTGTTGTCATTCCCGAAGGCGGGGTACCACCGGCGAAGTTGAGCCACGTCCCTTTAATACCAAAGAAGGAGCAGCTGCGGACTTGCAAGGAATCGGCATAAGCGGCCGCCATCGTGTTCGCATTAGCAATCTCTATCCCCCGGGGCCACCCCACAAAGATGGAGTTGAAGATACTCGTCCGCGCATTCCGCCGAATCTGGATCGCTGCTCCATAATAGCGACTGAACTGATTCCCAGGGCTCCAAGCCGTGTCCTGCAGCGGTCCAATGCTCGTGACATTGGAGAATACCGGCGCCGTATAAGGCTGATTATACGAAGCAGCAGCGTCGTTATCCATCTCAAAGGCTTGGCTGGTGGAGACATCGGCTATCTGGGGCTTGCGGACAGAGAGAGCAAACTGTACACGCCCGCGCCATCCATTGTCCCCGTCAAAGTCATCATCCAACGGGCAGTAGGAGATGAGGTAGCGCCCATCTACGGTGCCGCCAAACCATTCAAAGGCATCGTCGTTGGCGTAGGAAACCTGGACATACTCAATGACCGTACGGCGCCCTACACCTCCGAGTGTCAATCCATTGAGCTCCTGATTCGGGAAAGCGGCAATTCCGGCAAACTCTATCCGGACGTAGCGCAGGACACCAGAGCTGTCATCATCCTCATTCCCACCGAACCAGCCACGGACACGTTGTGCATCGGCAATCCCTCCTTCCAACGCTGCTTGACCACCAGGATTGTTGATGCGGGCCCGACCGCAGATTTGGATTCCCCCCCAATCACCGGCAGCCCGCTGCCCCGGCGGCGCCGAGCTGGTGAAGACAATAGGGGCGTCCGGACGCCCATTGGCGTAGATAATACCGCCACGATTGACGCAGATTGAGGAGTTTTGCCCTACGGTATCCCCGACAATGATTGTACCCGGCTCAATCCGAAGCACACCACCACTGTCAACGAAGACATACCCGTCAAGCCCATAAATCTTGTTGCGCGATAGCGTCACCGTGGTACGGATCGGATCCCGCAGGACTGAATCTATCCGAATGGACTGCGGCTGGTCAATTGTAAAAGGCGCGTCATTGATATCGGAAACAGCCTCGTTCAATGTCCCATCGGGGTTAACGAGGACGATGCGAACATACCCGCTGTTGGTTCGCACGGCAGGGACCCGAAAGCCACCAGCATACCGAAGGCGTGTTCGTCCGCTATCCTTGACCGCCGTCGCCCCAGGTAAATCCTGCCATGGACCATTGGGCGAGGTAGCGAACTGGAAACGCCAGACAGGATAGACATTCCCCCGTCCTGTTGTGTCCCAGTACCACTGTAGATCTTGCGAGGTCCCCGCCCGGTAAACCTTCCCTCCCTCAGGCTTCAGGAGCTGGACGCTGGTTGGTAATTGAGCAACAGCAGTCGCTCCACTGAGGGCAACAGCAAAGAGCAGCAATCCTCTTTGTCGCATTAGCGCGTCCACCAATGTTTGTGAGACATACTACCCCGTCCATTGCTTTATCACCGCAGCTGGTATCCGATACTCAAGCTGAGTATCCACGGCTGACTTTGCTGATGGACAATCACCCCGCCTTGCTCCCACCGGACTGGAGACTTGAGCAGATTGCGGGCTTTAAGACTCAACGAGACTCCAGCCAGCAAGGGCTGTCGGTAAGTCACATCAAGCAAGTCCTGAGGCAGTTGGTACACATGGGGGTCCGGAAAACTATACTGCTCCGGTTGGCTTACCTTGACAATATGGCGTCCAACGTGATTCCACGAAGCGCTCAGCTCCCCCTTCCACGGCGTCAGCCACACGAGGGTAGCGTTGATACTGTAGGGAGCCTGCCCCCAGAGCTGACGCTCAACCACCAGGCCCCCACTTCGTACGCCTACGCGTCCGTGTACGAGGCTGGAGTTAGCTGCAAGAACGAGCGACCGACCCCACGCTCCAAGGAAATCCAGGCTCTTGCGGAACTCTACCTCTATCCCCCACAGCCGTGCTGGCTCTTCAGCATTAGCGAAGGTACGTGTTAGCTCACTCTGCTGTGGAAAGATTGTCTCTTCCAGTGCCCGTTCAATCCGCTTTGCAAAAAGGCCGACGCTGACATACTCCGACAGTGTCACGTACCACTCCCATCGGAATTCAGCATTCCAGGAGGTGGCAGGCTGAAGGTTAGGATTCCCTTGGACCAAAGCCTGTTCGGCAACATCAAAGAAAGCAAAGGGAGCCAGTTCCCGGAAACTCGGACGCGTCACAGCTCGGAAGAGCGCTGCCCGCAACTGAATCCGCTCGCTCATCAGAAGGGCAACGTTGAACGTGGGTAGCCATGAAAGCCATCGGCGATTCTCCTGAACCGGTTGCTCGTTGACTAAGTAGGTCTGCAGCTCTTGGCGAGCAAGCTCAGCACGGAGCCCTGTGACAATCCGCAAGGGGAGCGCAAACACAGTGACTGGCGTTTCTACAACCGCATGCGTCGCCCAGACCTCTTCACTGGACCGATATGAATCACTGAGCTTCGTGTCTTCAGAAATTCCCAGCCCATCTTCCCGGAAGTTCTCCGCCCGAAACAGCTCCTCCGGAGGAGCCGTCAAGTCAACGTTGCGGGCACCTCCCCGAGCCTGGATCAGCGTGAAGGAGCGTGCAGTAAAATTTCTCCGACGCCGATCCCAAGTCATGCCTAGCCGAAGAGTCCCAACCGCAAGGGGAAGACGCCCACGGAGGGACATTGCCCGAGTCTTCTCCAGCAAATCAGTAAAGTACCGTCCCGCCCGTGTACCATCTCCCTGTTGGGTAGCCGGAATCTCAGCGATGAAGGATTCATCGGGATCGCCATAGCTTTGTCTCTGGTAGCGTATCCGACGGAGATCCGGCTGCTGCTGCCGTCCTTCTCCAAGACTGACGGCCCACTCTACCGTATACCCATCAAAGGCATGCTTTCCGCCCACCTGAGTATTCCAAAGCTGGTACTGCGTCAAATGGTAAACGTAGTGGCGTAAATCCAGAAACTGATATCCCCGGTCTGCTCCCTGTAGAAACAGGAACCGATCGGTAAAAGTCCGGCTGAAAAGGTTGCGCGCAAAGAGCTGATGCCCATCTCCGATCTGATAGCCGGCGTTGAATAAGGCTGCCCAGTTTATCCCACGGACACTTTCAGTCCCACCGTGCTCAAATAACAGCGACCGATCAGCCAGCAGCCCACGCCAGAGAACATCTGTCACTGTAGCGGAGCGCTCATACGTGAGGGTTCCCACCAACCCGAACTCGCTTTTGTTCCCAAGAGGTAGTCTCCAACCACCGGAGAGGTGGAAATTCGGCAAGAGCATGATCGTGCCCGTATCCCGGCGCCACACTTGCTCGTTGAAAGCCCGTCCTAGCGCTACCCATCGCTGGCGAGCCCCCGTCGTATCATATGGATTCCAGACCTGCCGCAGGAGAGCATTCATCTCCTGTCGGGAAGCAGGGGCATCCTCCGGAAGGCGACGCCACTGGGTATCCCAGGCTAACCAATCCTGCGCTCCCCCAGGATAGTGCTGAAAGATGCCTCTGCGGAAGCTGGTTCCAGCCACATACGGGGAGCCTAAACGCAGCTGAAAGAATGCTCGCTCAGGAATGTCTAGCGTTTGGAATTCCACCACTCCACCAGTTGCAACCGGTAACTCTGCTGTTGCAGACTTTGCAACAGCGATATGCTGCAAAAACTCGGTCGGGAAAAGTTCCAATGACACCGCCCGCCGATCGGGTTCCGTCATGGACACTGGGAGTCCATTCAGAAGAATCGTGCTATAGCGCTCATTCGTGCCTCGGATAAAGACATACTTTCCCTCTCGGACGGTCACCCCACTGATGCGTTGGAGAGCTTGCCCGGCATCAGCATCACCCGTACGCCGCATTTGCTCTGCAGCCATGACCTCTACAACCGCCGCTGCAGAACGGCGGACCCCAATAGCACTCTCCGTGCTCCCCCACTCCCGTCGGGCCTCAACCACAACTCCTTCCATCTGCCGGGCGGTCGGATAGAGGCGAACACTGAGCCGCACAGTATCACCCCCACGGATTTGTACCGACTGTTCCAGAGATCTATAGCCGACCATAGACACCCGTAAGCGGTAGCCACCTGGCTTTAAGCGAAGGCGAAAATTGCCTCGGAGATCGGCATACGACCCTACGGTATCCTGACCCAGCGCAACAATGGTCGCCCGTCCCAAAAGATCCCCCGTCTCCGCATCCCGAACCATACCAACTACGACACCATCCTGCGAGAATACCCCAAAGGGAAGAACAGCAACGGTGAGCAAAACACCTAGGAACACAGAACGCATTGGCACACTCTGATTTCACCCACATACCCTCTGCCGGCTGCGAAATTCCCCCCGTAATGCAACGTGTATGCTACCAGCGTGTTAGGAGAAGATAACCTGGCGAAAGCGGAAAGGAGAGAAACACCTCTACGAGCCCAACGGAGTTGTATAGCGGCACTGTATACACTGCCACTGCTCCGCCATCTCCGAGGACTCTATCTGTAAAGCCACGTGATGAACCCCGAAGCGCTCTTGTAACAGCTGACGCGCGGAGGCAAGAACTGCATCCTGAGGTATCCCGGGTTCTATGACCAGGTGAGCACTCAAAACCATTTCTTTCGGCGTAATCCGCCAGATATGAAGGTCATGAACCCCACTAACACCGGGAATCCGACACAAAGCATCCTCCACATTCACCGGGGACAATGCCGACGGCGATGCTTCCAGCACTACACCGAGAGACTCCCATAAGAGGAGAAAAGCGTGGCGAACAATAAAGCCAACCAATACAAGCGACAGGACTGGATCAATCCACAACGCTCCCGTCCACCACATGCCAATACCTCCACCGACTACTGCCACCGAAGACGCCATATCGCTGAGTGCATGGAGGTACGCCGCCCTTGTACTCAGCGTCTGCCCACGATGTAGAAGCCAAACCGCAATTGCATTTCCTATTAGTCCCAGCACAGCACTGATTAACATTGGCGCAAGGACAACTCCCCGGGGATTCACCACCCGCTGCACTGCCTCCCAGGCAATGAGAGCACAAACAGCCAGCAACAAGAGCGAATTTCCTATCGCCACGAGCACCTCCACACGATGCAGCCCATAAGTGAACCGAGAACCTGACCGAAGCGGATACATTACAACACAGAGTGCCATGTACGCTGCGCCGAGGCCAAGGAAATCCACCAATACGTGTCCTGTATCCGAAAAGAGCGCTAGACTACCCGAATACCAAGCTCCTACGAGCTGAACGAGCATAATTGCCACCGTAAGTCCGAGAACTGCCCGCAGCCGCCGGCGCTCTCCCTGATATGGTAGATGGGCAACCACTGTCCGTCCGCCTACATTAGCGCCTACTATAAGACGTAGACCCGTTTGCCCTCTGCTACTCTAATCAACATGCCATTACAGACCCTTGGGGAGGCTTCGTATTTTTGAAATGTTCGTGCGAAACATCTGCTTGCCGTTGCTGGTATTACTGTCTTCGGGAAGGGCGATGGGCAGCACAAGCTAAGTAAAAAGATCAAGGGAGTCGGGATGCGCTGGACAGTCCTCGTCACCAGCTTTTTTACTTACAGCCTTGTCGCTCAAGTTCAGGTTTCTGTTGTCTTGCGCGAACCTCTGCCAGCAGCGATTTCGGCTTGGCAGGAAGACCCAACCCTCATCCGCATTATTATCACGGCACCTCCCGGAACTCCAGCGTATCCGCAGAGCATTGTGGGCTTTGAACTCCGGGATATCCAAACCAGCCGGATTATCGCCCGTTCCAAAAATGGACACCCCCAGCAACCTCGCATCAATATCCCCGCTGGACCAGCAACGCTTGTCCTAACAGGACGCGACATCGTTCACCAGCAAGCGGTGTACATTGACCCCAGCATTGAGGCACAAACTGCAGCAACGGGCTTTCTTCCCGAAGGGCGCTACGAGTTCTGCACTCAGCTCTACGACCAATACCTTCGCCCCATTGCTGCTACCGGTGTCCTTTGTCCGACGACCTCTCTTGCGACACCTGATCCCCCCGTTCTGCTGAGCCCAGCAGATTCTTCGCGTCTGTCAACCACAACTCCTCTTTTCACATGGGCCCCGGCCCAACCCATGCTTGGTTCTGTCCTCTACCGCCTCCGGATAGCCCCTCTCTATCCCCGCCAAGACCGTCGCTCTGCCTTAGAACGAAATCCTCCGGTCGTAGAGCAGACGCTCACCACGACAGCCTGGCAATACCTTCCCACTGCTCCGCCATTCTCGCTCTATCCCGATGCAGAAGCCTTCGTCTGGCAGGTGCAAGCCATCACTCCAGACGGACGCCCTGCTGCCCGCAACGAAGGGAAGAGCGCTATCTTTTTGTTCTATCCTCCGTCTCTCACGCCCACTAGAGAACGGCCAGAAACTGAGAGAAGAGCTCCTGGCACAGTAGGAACCGTTGATCAGCCATCCTCTGACACTGTCTTCATCACTCACATCCGCTTAGGCGGCGGCTTCATCATGCGCCTGCACACACCAATACGTTGCAAAATCGGTACCTCTTGCTCCATTGGTCCTGACACAGGCTTCATCTTCATCCCGTGGCTAGGCGATACACTTGTTGCACCCTTCGGCACTATCACTGTCTCGGTGCCCACTCCTCCCAATATTCCTCAGCTCAGTAGTGGAACCATCATAACCACGGCGGTCAAGGAACGGTTGCTCCGCTCAGGAGCGGCGGTGGTCAATCACGTTCTGCGCATACTCCAGTGGGAATTCACTCCCTCTACAGCCCGGGCCAAAGCACGCGCCCTGGTAGACTGGTCCAGTGTGAACTTCGGTTGCCGGACCGTGGATTCCATAGAATTAGGTTGGCAACCTGTGTCCTTGGTCGGTCTTCCACCGCTCCGGATCAAACTCCCTACGGCGTGGAACTGCAGTGGGGAGGGGATGCTCCTTGGTTCCTGCTTTCAAGCGAAGTTTGACTCCATAATCGTCCACGCTCGCTTTGATACCCTACCGCCTCGGAGCTTCACCGGTCATCTGACGCTCGGCGGACAGCTCCAGATTTCCTGCCTCAATCCACCGGTGACAGCATACTTCTACCTTCGGCTGGACCGAGGTGGAGCAGATTTCGTGGTAACGCTTATCTCCCCCGTCCGAAATACCGGCATCTTAGGAACCCCGCTCCGGATCAGCCTGGACACCCTTGTACTGGATCTTGCCTCCGATACCAATCCTCCAGGGTTCCCTCCCTCAGGGACCTGCTCTTTCTCTGACTGGAGCTCGCCTAATTGGCGCGGACTCTGGCTTCCCAGTGTCCGGCTTTCCGTTCTTATTGGAGACAACGACACAACCACTTTCCTGGTCCACCACGTGGTTGCCGAGGACATTGGTGGACAACTCAAGCTTAGCCTCAGTGCTCGCAATTTCTCCGGCGACACCATCCGCTTGGCTGGCTTCCGTGTCCGATTGGATTCGGTCTATGCACGCTGGTGCCGTGGAACATTCAGCCAGTTCGCCTTCCGTGGTCTTATCCTGCTTCCCTCCACACTGTCCAAACCTGCTACCTGGGCACAGTTAGACAGCCTCTACCTCCGGCTCACCTGTGACGCCAGTTGGAATTGGATAGGCTCGCTGGATATCTACGGACACATCCAGCTTGACTTCGGTACCTTTGCTCGCCTCACCCTCCAGAACGGTCAGCTGGTTAAGGTTGGACCAGGCTCGGGCTACATAGAGTTCGGGAACATTCGCCTTACTATGCCAGCCAATGGCTCCAACTCCCTTGCATTCAACGGTCTGCGCATCTGGCATGACGGGCGTGTTGAGTTGGGAGGGGCTGAAGGGTGGATTCACGTTGCGAGCTGGGCAAACCTAACCGTTGCCGGCATTACAGTACAGGCGCAAGAAGTAGGCCTGGGCTATCATCTTCCAACCGGTTCATGCAGCGGGACAAAGAAGCGATGGTGGATCGGTATCAGTGGCGGTGTCAGCATTGATGCCGCTTCTGGTCTACCTGGGGGAAGCAACGGGGTACGTGTCCGCCGTCTGCGGATTTACGACGACCTTTGTATAAGCAGCGAAGGCGTAGGCGTTGACGTCTCTGTGTCAGGGGTATTCTCCATCCGTGGAGACCTTCAATGGGGAACAATCACCTACGGTTCGGGTAGTGGCTCGGTTCAGGCGCAAGGACTGCGCGGCACGCTCAGCGGTCGCTTCACCTGCCTGGGCGGGCTGGAAGCTCAGGTGGACTTTGCCCTTGGTTCTGCAGGGACCCCAGCTTACCGGTTTTGGTTCATCCAAGGGGCTGCTGTGGTCCCTGGCGGGGTTCCTATCGTACCCGGTGTATTCCACCTGGTTGGTGGGACTATTGGTGCTGGCTGGCATGTTCGGCTAGACCCTGTCAACCACTCTCAAATCAGCGAAGCATCCGGCATTGTCCCCCCTCCTCCTTTGGTCCCAGACCCAGGGAGCAACCTCCTTCTGCGCGGTGGACTTATCTTTGCTGATGCCTCGCTCCAATTCTACCGGCTCACCGTCACAGGAACAGTAGCCATCGGCAGCTCTACGCAGCTTGGCATCGACGGTGGCATTGTCATCCTACCTGCCCTTAACCTTGTAAGAGGGACCGCATCGGCAACGGTCTCCATCATTAACGGACGCCTCCAGCCACCCATTTCCCTTTCCGGAGGCGCCGAAGTACGCTTGCTCCGTATCCCGGTGTTTTCCGCCGGTTTCAATAGCTCCTTTACCCCTGGTAGCGGTTCATGCTTCCAAGTAGGTCCCCTCCAGCGCCAATGGATTCTGGCCGATCTCGACGCAAATGTCGGAACCGATATCCTTGGCATTGAGGTCGTAGCCAAAGCATACGCGCAGCTAGCAGGATATCTCCGCCTCTGCCCTACCGAGGGGAGCTTCACAACCAACTTCGGCGGCGCTGGAGTTGTTGGTGTGAAACTCCAGGTGGCAAAAATCGGAACTGTTCCTTTCCACTTTGCGCTGAGCTATAACTTAGGGCTGTGCGGCTTTTACTTCTTCCGCATACAGCGGAGCGCTAACCAATACACTGCACGGGCTAAGCTTGGTGGGGCGTTAGAGGTGACAGCGAACTTTGACCAGTCAGGCTTTCTTTCGTGGGGATGGAAAGGGACTCAAGCTGCCGATCATTTGCAGGGCTTTTACTGTGGGAGTGGGAATTGGGTGGACCTCAGTCAGCATTGGCGCCACTGCCGGAAGCAAGATAAGTGTGACAAGGAAGCTGTCAAGTGCCGTCAAGTGTCTGTTACCCTCCAGGCACGAGGTATTTTCGACGGGCAAATAACCATCCCCCGGACCTGCTTCACCGTTGCTGGCCGTCAAGTTTGCCTTCCGAAACTCCATGAGACGTCCATCTCTGCTCAATACGGCTACTACGGATATGGGCGCTTCAACAACCGAGAAGGAGCCAAAAAAGGAGGCCCGTTGGGCACGGTTGCCGAGCAGCTCTCGTGCACGAGTCTCCTCAACGAAGCTCAAAACTGGACAAACCAGAATGTTTCAGAACAGCAACCACCGGCGCTTATCACTTCCTCCACACCGGGACGTGGGCAGACTGGGGTGCCTGTAACGCAACTTCTTTCAGTACAATTAGGGGCCCCTGCCGATGGTACGTCGTGGAGCAGTGGTGGAAATGGTTTGCGCCAGTGGCAACTCCGCAACCTGTCCGTTCAGTTGCAAGAACTCGGTATGGGGAATCCGCGACAGGTCAATATCAGACAACACCTCTCGGGTAGCTCTACTCTTGAAATCCGTCCTACGTTGCAGCGCGGAGGTGTTGTCTTCCCCACCATCCTGATGCCTAACACACGGTACCGACTCATCGTTGAAGCGGATTTCTGGGCACGTAATCCCGACGGTTCCCAATCGCCCGTAACCCCCCGTTCCCGGGATACTGTTGAGTTCACTACCGGCACGGTGGAAGGTCTCACTTTCATCATCCGGTCGTCAGTTGTCCAACACTTCCGTAACACCTCTCTCACGTTCACCCCTGGGGATATTCACCTGTACAGCGCTCACAACGGAGCCGAACAGCTGTGGGTACCGCTCCAGTTCGGGCGTGATCTTTGGCTCCGAATCCGCGATGGTGCCGGGAGAACCTACGAGTGGCGAGGCCCGCTTACCACACTCATCCGAGGAGTGACTCCTTTATGGGTTTCTGGAATCCCCTTCGGAGTCCGACTCCAATGGGATACACTCCAGCTACAACCACGGGTTGTGTCGAATGAGGGAGGCTACTTTATCCTTCCGAACTCCTTCACCTTCACCCTCATCAACGCCAAGAAAGCTGGCTCTGCAGCGAATCGCCCTGACACTGCGGACCGATTGCTAGATGGGTTACCGTCAGAAGTAGACCGCTGGACGTGGATACGATTCCCATCGGCGGAAGAACGGCAGCTCGGCCTCTCTACTCGTGTCAGGTGGAAATCCTCCGTCACTGCTCCTGAAGTTGACGGAGTACAAGCCCACCCAAGCATACCTGGTGCCCATACCGTATACACAGTTCACCTGCATAACGTCGGCCCAACGAAGCTTCTTGCCGGCACCCCCTTCTGGATTATCGTACGGAGGAACATGTCCGGGACCATCATAGAAAGCCGGACACCGTGGTATTTGCCCAAGGCCCTGGGAACTGGGCATTCCATCCCTATCTCTGTTACGGTCCCCACAGAAGCGGGATTCCAGGGGGCAAGCATTTGGATCCTTCCACGATTTCCATTCCACGAGCTTGACAACAGCGACAACTGCGTAGACACAGGAATGGGAGCAGGTTGTGCCCAATGCCATATACCTCCCGGCTGTGGCATCATACCAGTACCAATTGGAACCGGGGAACAATGAAGAGCGTGCCATGGGGACAGGAAGGGCGCAGATCATGGGAGGCCATGGCATCGTAACTTTCCTTCTCACCTGCGTCCTCCTCAGCACTGCCTGGGCGCAAACACCAATGGTGCTCTTCTGGGCGAAGGGCGACAGCATCGGTATCCGCCTGGCATGGACACTCCCCGTAGCCTACGGCAAGCTGCCGGCGGAATACCGCCTTCTCCGCCGGGAGAGCCGAAAAAATGTGTACGAGCCTCTGGCAATCGTACGTCCCCTGCCTCGCTCTCAATGGACTCCCTACATGCCTGAAGATATTTCCCCAGAAGCTGCTGATACAGTAGCCTTACTCCTGCAAGCTGCATCCGATCGGGCACAACCGGATTCCATCCGCCGCGAAATCCTGGCTCTACTCCAAGAGATGCTCATCAGCGATCTTCCCCGAGTTGCCCCCCTTTTCGGCACTACTTACCATGACACCACCGCTCGCCATGGCCGGCGTTATGACTATGCCCTGGCCATTGATGATAGCGTCGTTGCAGAGGTCCTGGATGTACCTGCAGGAACGCTGGAACTACCCCCACCCCCAGCCAATCTCCATGGACGAGCCGCTGATAGCCTCCGCATCCAGCTTCTCTGGGACTTCAAAAGCGGAGCTGCCCGTGGCGTCTGGGGCTATTACGTCTGGCGACAAGCTCCCACGGATACAGGCTTCATTCGGATTACAGCTACCCCTATCATCACACTATGGATGGACGAGAACCTCCCCGTTGAGCACCTGTATGTTGACGCAGACGATCTCCAGAAAGGCACCCTTTATCACTACCGCGTCAGCGCCGTAGATGTTTTCGGACGTGAGGGTCCGTGGAGCGAAGCCGTTGCTGTCATCGCCCGCGATGTGCGCCCTGTCGTCCCACCATACGCCGTCATTGCCCGTCCAGAATCCGATAGTATCGTCATCACGTGGGAGTCTGCGCCCGATCCCCGCGTCGTGGGCTACCACGTCTATCGGTGGCCTCTGGGGCTGGATACAGCTCGCCTTCGACTGACTTCACAGCCCCTTCCTGCTTCCCAGCGGAGCTTTGTTGACCGTCCTGGTGAGCTACCGACCGAATATGTTGCCTATGCCATCACTGCCGTTACCGATGAGGGAGAGGAAAGCGAACTCTCCCTCCCTCACACAGTCCCAATACCTGACCTTGTTCCCCCACCACCCCCGCTCTATGTCATGGGATATGGCGAGATTGGCAAAGCCATACTCCGATGGACGCGAAGTACAGCCACCGACATATGGGGCTACGAAATCGCCCGTGCCCTCTCTCCGACAGATGTTTTCACCCTCGTAAACCCCTCCATCGTAGAGGACACAACGTTTACAGATGTCCTAACACCGGAGGCAGGACGCACGAACTTTTGGTACAGGATTCGCAGCGTGGACCGACGTGGGAACCGCAGTGATTGGACTCCCGCCGTTCTGGTGCTCATACCGGATATCGTTTCCCCTCCGGCTCCCCACCTAACGGAAGCCACTGCTGAGGACGGAGCTATCTATCTCCGGTGGCAGATCGGTGCGGCAGAGGACCTCCTTGGATTCTGGCTGAACCGTTACGAGGATACCACGCGGGCCCCAGTCACGCTGAACGGTGGGGATCCACTTCCTGCAAATGCCCGGGAATTTCGTGACTCACTCATTGAGCCAGGACGCACCTACTGGTATGAACTGGTCGCCATAGACAGTGCCTTCAATCTCTCCCTCCCCTCCAACCGCATTGCAGGACAAGCTTACAGTACCCAGCCCCCTGTTGCTCCCTCCATTGACTCCGCCTACGTGACTGAGGCTGGAGTTGTCATCGTCTGGAGTTCTGCTCAGCAGAGCAACGCTGCCGTCGTCATTGAGCGCAGCACAGACGGCGAACACTTCACCCCGATATCACCCCTGCTTCCCATGGAAGTACGCCGCTTCGTCGACCCGGCCGTCCGTCCAGGACAGGCATACCACTACCGACTTCGGCTGCGGAGCCTACAGACAGGCAATTGGAGTCCACCTTCCGCCGTCACCGTCATTCACCGATAGTTTCAATAGACCTTTCGATGCTGGGTTTTTTAGAATTTTGCCCTCCCACGTTGGTCTCACAAGCACTGCTCTTACTCCATGAGCCGCCTCCCCACGGTCGGGTTCCTCTGCATAATGTGCTCTCTTCCTCTGATAGCACAGAAAGCAAAACGCACTGCTCCGCAACGGGACATCTACATCTCCCGCATTGAGCGGCAAGTGTTAGCAACCGTCGGCCCAGAAAAGATCACCTACGGGGACTTGGAGCGAGCCTACCAGAAGAACATGAGCCGACAGAACACCCGTCTATACGAAGCCCCACGGGACAGCGTAGAGGCGTTCTTGAAGCTTTACATTAACTACCGGCTCAAGGTGCTGGATGCTCTCTCCCGCGGTTTAGACAAGGACTCCTCTCTGCGAGCAGAACTCGAGCAGAACCGTGGCCTGTTGGCGGAGACGTACTTTTTTGATAAACGCCTCGTTGAACCCGCCGTCGCCGAACTCCTCAAGCGTCGTCAATGGGAGTTACGTTTAGCCATCATGCTCTTTTCCCGCGAGTTTGACCGCGATACGCTCCCCGCCTACGAGCGCGCCCGCGCTGCTCTCCACTTGCTGCAACAGGGAACCCCCTTCGAGCAGTTAGCACAGGATTCCTCCGATGACCGTGAGACAGCGCGCAACGGCGGAGTGCTGCCCTTCATTACCGGTGGTATGATTCTCCGTCCGTTGGAAGACATCGCCTATCGGCTCAAACCAGGGGAACTCTACCCTTACCCCATCCGAACTCGGCATGGCTACTTCCTTATCAAACTGCTTGACCGCCAGCCACGCGTTGCTGTCTGGGCGCGCCATATCCTGCTGCCAATTGTCAATGAAGATACCGCTGCCGCTTTAGCGAAAGCAGACTCCCTCTTGAACCTCCTCCGCAGTGGGGCAGACTTTGCCGAACTGGCACGCCAGAACTCCATTGATAACGTTACCGCCGAACGCGGCGGTGCCTTCGGTAGCTGGTATTCCCGCTCTCTCGGATTTGAAACCATCGCCAGCCGCCTCGTCCCAGAGTTTGAGCAGGCTCTTTTCTCCATCAAAGACGGCGAGCTAACAACCGCCATCACTCCCTTCGGGGTGCACATTATCCGCCGCGACTCAACGAAACGGTACACCCCAGAGGAGGAACGAGAAACTCTCCGCCGTCTCTACCGACGGCTCTACTACGAAGAAGACCGCCAACGCTTCCTGGATTCTATTCGTACGGCCTTAGATTGTCGCTGGAACACACCGGTGTATCAAGCCCTGCTTGCTGCACTGGATACGACGAAAACTACTGCAGACACGGCCTGGGCAGCTCAGATCCCCCAAACACTGCTGGGACAACCGCTCTATCTTTGTCAGAATCTCGGCACAACGCTGACCGTTGAGCAATTCGTAGACACTCTGTCCAAACCCATTTACCGGGCATACCCTCTGCGCCCAGCTAGCCTGAAACAAGCTGTCGAACGCGCAACAACTCCCGCGCTCATCGCTCATCTAACTCAAGACCTGGAGCAGCAATATCCAGAGTTTGCCCGCCTGATGCAAGAATTCCGTGACGGACTCCTTCTCTTCCGAGTGGAAGAGCGTGAAGTGTGGAGCAAGCTCAATCGCTTCGATACAGCTGCGGCCCGGGTCTACTACGACAGCACGAAGTACCGCTACTATACTGCCCCAGTCTATGACATCAGCGAGATTTATGTTCTCTCCGACTCCCTCGCCAAGGAGTTGCGCAGACAACTGGATGAAGGCGCAGACTTCGCATATCTAGCCGAACAATACACTCAGCGCTCCGGCTACCGGGAAAAGAAAGGACATTGGGGAAAGCTCACCCCTAAGCAAAACAAGTTAGCCGAACTGGCAGAACAGCAGCAGGCAAAGAAAGGCGATATGCTCGGTCCGCTCCCCTATGAAAAAGGATTTGTCCTCCTGCACATCAACGACTACGAACCGCCGCGCCAGAAGAGCTTCGAAGAAGCAATCCCCGACTTTGCTCCGGAGTTCCAGGAACTACAGCAGAAGCAGTTAACCGAGCAATGGCTCGAGCGTCTCCGCCAGCGCTTCCCTGTTCGTATTCACACCTCAACCCTGGACGCGATCTTCCGAACCCCGAAACGGCGCTAATTCGTCCGTGCCTGTATCCGCTGCAGAACCTCAGCAAAGTCTTGTCCCGTGAGCCGGTAGCGCTCGCCACAATAATGACAGACTAACTCATTGTGCCCAAGGCGCTGCATCTCTTGGACCTCCTCGTAACTCAACGTGGTCAGGAGCTCTTTGAAGCGCTCCCGGGAACAGCGGCAGAAGAAATCCACCGGCGTATTGTTGAGCACCGTAAACGGTCCGGGGAGTACTTGGCGCAAGATTTCCTCTGGCATAAATCCCGACGCTAACAATTCACTCAAAGGTGGCAATACTCGCAGACGCTCCTCCACCGCATAAATCTCTTGGGGAGTAGCCCCCGGCATCGTCTGCACCAATAATGCCGCAGAGGTACTGATGAACCCACTTTTGTCAAAGGTGACGTCAAACTGTACGACCGTAGGGATTTGCTCAGACCGCTCAAAGTAGTACTCCAGATTGACCGCAATGTCACCGGGCTGGAGTTCAACAACGCTGACGACGGGTTCACTGTGGTTGTAGAGAATCCGCATGATGCGGAAAAGCCCCTTCCGCCCTAATGGATACGGATGTGCAGCAAGCGGCACTCCATTGCTCTGCTCCTGCTCATACTCAACGTACCCACGCACCTCGCCCACTTGGAGTGCCTCAGCAGCCACTGTACTAACGGGTCCATCGCCATGTACCTCAACCACAATCCGCTCTTCCCCCTTGAGAAACGATGCCAGCAGTGAAGCGCTCGCCAGCGCCTGCGCCAAAAGGCGCGCTCCAACGGGTTCCAGTCCATGTCGCTGCTGTGCCGTTTGGGCTACAACCGTATTCTTTATCGCCACTGCCCGAAATGCTCCATCTAAACTCAGCACCCGAACCACTCGGTCACGCTGCCGAAAGCGCTGCTTTAATTCAGCAATCGTTGCCATCCCGCTTCACCACGACGTTTGTCCTCCATCTTAAGACGGCTACTTCTCAGCTGTGTTGCCCTACCCCTCCCATAGGAAAGCCAGAAGCGGGACGATGCTCCGAGAAAACCATAGAACTTGTAAACTCATGCTGTGTTTCGTAAATTCGTAACGTGTTTTACCAGAACTCCACTACCAATGCGGTATACATGTGCGTTTCTTATCAGTTGCAGTATGGCGGCTACAGCCCAACTTCATTTCTTCGGCGCAGGCGGAACCGTGTGGGTGCCCTTCAGAGAAATTAGCGATGCAGTGCGTCTAGGCTATGGCGGAAGCCTCGTTCTCGGTTCACGACAATATTGCCAACTCTGGGGATTGGTAGCCCTTCATCATTACCAGCTCCGCATGCGCGATACAGCAAAGATCCATTCTCGTCCGTTGCCCCCCCAGTATCAAGAAATCACAGCTGCTGAAGTTGCCATACGCTCGTTCCCATGGCATCCTACGAAGATGCCTCTATACGTCCAGCTCGGACTCCTTGGTGGTGCAATAAATGCTCGTGATGCTGCTTCTCCCTTAGGACTTGGAACCCTCATTGGAGTCGGTGTCGTCTTCCCCTTCTCCGAACCTTGCTGTTCTTGGTTTCTGGAAGCCTCAGGACAATATGCCTTATGGAACGTTCTGCTTCGTGACGACCTTCGTCCCGTCATTCGGAGTTGGCTTGTTGGACTGCATCTGCGGTTCGGGCTATGAGACCATGGCTTGTTTGTTCTGCTCTGCTCCTTCTCAGCTGCGCACGTCCCCCGCTTTCCGATGACATCGTTCGGATCCGTCCGGATATGGTCCCGCAGTGGCGGAATGTCCTGGAGGATACCCTTTACGGTGGCTACTTCTTGCGGGGAACAGCCCTGGAGCTCCACATCCGCTTGAACTCACGTGGGGGCTATGACACAGTGCTCTTCTTCCGCCCTATCTCCGCTAAAGCGGAAGAGGAACCCCCCGTAGTACCCATACCCGTATCGCAGTTACAGAACATCGCCCGACGCTTCGGACTGGATACGACTCAATACGGTGGCTGGAATATCGTGGAAACTTACGCTGTCACGGAACGGATCCCCGCCATACGGACCATCCCTGTCCGCACGGCGGCTTGCGATTGCCTACCGCTGGGGATTGATCTTCCGGGAATCCGTCTCCGCTGTCCCGAACGGTCATCACAGTGGTACTTCCTTGAACTCCGGGGACTCTCTGCTGCCTACACCGATGCTCCTAACCGCAGCAGCCTGCAGGGACGCCTGCGGTATGCTGCCGAAGTCGCCGCCGGGCTCCGCTTGGGAGCTTATCGCCAGTGGGGCATTGGCATTGCGTACCACTCGGGATTACCTGTTTATAATTCGTTCCGTAGCGAACTCCTCCGCCGTCCGGCAGCGCTCCTCTATGTGCGCTATCAATTCGGGAACGAAACCGTGAGCCGTCGCCGGAAACAGTATGTCCGAATCCGCATCCCGCACTGCCCTGAGGAGATGACAGCATATCAGGAGGAATGGGTTGATCTCAGTACGGGGCAGCCCCTTCTGCAGTGTATTCGCCCATTTGTTTATGGACAGCTTGGCATGAATCTGGATCGGCTAACATTACGGATGGGTCGTTTCTGGCTTTCTCAGAAGCAGGAGTGTAGCGATTGCGTCCGCTTTATCCGCCAACTGGAAGCCTCTGGACGCCTGCCGGAAGTTGATTTTAGCCTACCCCTGAGCTGGGGCATTGGTATCGGCGCTGAAGTCGCCCTGACTCGATGGATGGACTTTGGTGTGGACCTTGGCTGGCGATCCTTCGCCGTCGGAGAAGAAACCGCGCTGTTGGGATTTCAAAACGTTCCCTCTACACGCCGCCTTTCCATGCTGGTTTTACGGGCTGGCCTGACATTCTAATATGTCCCCCAACCTGAGCTCGTAGCAATGGCTTCAGTCCTGCTCCTCTGCGCTGCCCTATTTCTCAGCTGGGGCTGTACTTGTCCTGAGCTGATTTTTGACGACATCCGCGTTCGCGAAGCCACCATTACGCAGTTTGACCCCCGCTGGAACACTGTCCAGAATACCCCTGTGCCGACCTACTCTATCCACACCTTCCTATTTCCTTCAGAGCCGACCAGCTCGGGCTCTTTGCCAAACGACGATCGGATTGCTTTCGGTAACCTTCTCGTTGTAGGGCAACAAACCTTTCAAGCCAATGGACAAACCTACACGGCACAAGCCGTCACGGACCGTCCCCCGAACTGGATCATGCGAGGGGACTGGATGGTGGTAGAAGTTGACTCCAGGGTGAATCCCCCGCAAGCATGGATCCGGGTTGCTGGACAGCTCTCTCCCCCCCTGTCGGACCGTTTATTTTCTGCCAGCGCTGAAGACTTTGTCAATTACCTGCAGAGCCATCGCCAACAGTTCAACGATGCTGCCCGCAGGGCAACGCCCTCTGGTGCAGGAATCCCAGATTCCCGGCAATTGCCCGATGTCCGTATCCGCATCCTGGATGCCCAAGGTGATGATGTAACGGGAAGCGTCTCGCCTCCCCCAGAGATCCTTGAAATGCTGCGCACGGCTCTGGAGCCCGCCATTGACGTGCGCGTCCAAATCGGCGAGGTCTACTACTACCGAGCAAAGAACGGGTCTGAATTCGCTGTCCTCATAGAGGACATTCGTCCCGGGACCCTACCACCTAATCTCAACCGGATGACCATAAAGTTCGCACAAGTGCCCACAACCGAGGGATGTCAAGCGCCATGAGAGGAATGCTGCCCACTGTATTCATCTGTTCCGCTATGCTCTGGTGGAGCTGTGCAACGCAACGGACAACAGTAGAGCGCCCTCGTGGGAACATTGAGGTGCTTAACTCCACGACCGAAGACTTTGCACCGAGTTTCCGTCCTACAGCGCCGAATGAAATCTTCTTTACCTCCAACCGTCGCGGCTCGGAAGACCTTTGGGTTGCCAGTATCAATGTTGAAGCAGGGCACTTACACACGCGTCCCCCTCTTTTGGACAGCTCTGGATTCGGGCGCTGGTTGACAAGCCTTCCTGCCAACGAGGGAACAGCCGCTTTTATCTCCCCGACCGAAGGCATCGCAGCAGCCCAGCGTTGGATTACCCCCGAATCTGGTATGACCGGAGGCATGGACCTTTTTGGCTTCACCTTCGCAAACCGCTGGCACGCGTTCCCTTTAGGAGATAGCATCAACTCCCCTGCCTGGGATGCCCAGCCCACCGTCGGTGTCCGAGGCGATTCTATCCTTCTCATTTTCGCCTCCGATCGAGCAGTCCCCAGCCCATCGCCGAACCAAGGCTGGAGTCGCCCCTTCGCAAACGCCTTCACTCTGCTCCCCTCCGGTGACACCCTCTGGGGAAATGCTGATCTGTACTTCGCCTTCCGCATCGGCGGACGCTGGTCCCCGGCACGGAACCTAGCAACAGTGCCAGGTGGGGACCTCATTAATACTCGGGCACAAGAACTCTTCCCCTTCCTGTTCTGCATGGAATACCAACCCCGTCTGCTCTTTTCCAGCAATCGCTCCGGTGACTTTGACCTCTACATTGCCCAGATAGATGTAGACTTCGTCCAGCAGCGAATAGCTGTCCGCTCTGTCCAAGCCCTCCCGAAAGGACAGGACACCATTAACTCACCCTTTGCTGAGCTTTCTCCCGCTCTGCCCTTCCCCCATGCCACGGCGGATTCGCTCCGCTGGCTCTTCTTTGCCTCTGATCGGGATACCCTCCCTCGTCCAGGGGACCCAAAGGGTCGGAGCATCCGAAATGTAGGGGGAACCGATATTTACGCCTTCCCCATTGCCTTGGAATGCCGCCCCCCACGAGTCACTTACCATGTCGTCCTCTTAGACGCCGAAAGCCCCGAACGTCCGGTTCTGCAACCGGTTGTTGAGCTCCGCGATAGCGACGGAAAAACGTTGGAGCGACGCACCAGCCATCGTGCGACATTTGAGCTACAACAAGGTCGAGCCTACAGCATTGCCGGTGGTTCTCTCTACGATTCCCTCTCCTGCGAACGTCCAGAGCCAATACTTGTCTTCTACACCGACCTCAGTGGCACTCCCACCCGCCAACAACTTAGCCTCTCTCAGCGGAGCTACTCTGGAGCTTTCACCTTGACAGGTATCACAGCCGATACCGTCCTCTGGGACACGATTTGGGTCCGCCCCGTATGGTACCAGCCCCCACAGTGCACGTGGGTCTTCTCTGAAATTCTCCGTGATCCACTACGACGGAGCGTTCCTTACTACCAGACAGCCTTCTGGGAGGTCAACACCTCGGCCAATTTACCGCGTCACCTCCAGCTCTTCCGGACCCCCAAATACCGTGATGCTGGGTTTATTGAGCTCCACCCAGACAACCAGTACTTCGGCTACCGCTTCGTCTACCCTGAAAGCCTCCGTCAGCGACGGGAACACCGATACGAGCAACGAGTCAGCGAATACACAAGCTTTGCGCGTATCGTTGACCAGAACCTACAATTGCTCGCTGACAGCATCACCAATGTCATTGTGCCTCGCTTCCTGGATTACAACCAACGCCGACAGGGACAGGCCAAACTTATCCTCACCTTAGCTGCATACAGCGACTTCCGGCCCATCATCCGTGGTGACTACCGCGGTAACGACACCATTGCCTACATAGCCGGCTCGTACGACAGCGCCACTGCAAGTCTGAAGGTTTACTCTGTCGTCATCCCCCCGGGAGCAAGTCTTGTCGGAGTCGACAACGATACGCTTTCCAAGCTCCGCGCCTACTTCGGATACCGAGAACTCCTCCAGCGCCTCCAACGGAATCCTCTCTTTGCCCGGCTTCGGCAGCAGGGACTTCTTCTCCTACCGACGGACGTAAAAACTCCCGAAGAGTTCTTGCACCGTGCCCGTGAGGCACTGATCATCATGCTGGCAGAAGGACGCTACGCTGACCTGCGCTTTATCTCGCGCAATCCGGGTTACCGGAACCGAAAGGATGACTACTACGACTTGGACGTCGTGCGGCGATTGGATGTCTTCGCAGACGTCGTTGAATACCAAGGGCCCCTCCTCCGGAAACCACCCTGTTGCACACCGTAGCCGGCACGCGCTTATCGCACGAAAAGGAAACGAAGAGCGCGCCACACGGTCCCTTGACGGACGGACACAGTGTAGACGCCCGGTGCTAAGCTTGAACACGGGAGGGGGAACTGGAGTACCTCCCCATGTCGCACTTGTTCACTCCGCCAGCGGAAAACCTCCCGTCCGACGAAATCTGCAAGGTACACCTCTATCACCTCATCTGACCCCGGACGGATGCTGAGGCGCGGGCAATCCATCGGCTCTACCCATATCGTTGTAGCTGCCCCTGTGCCAAAGTTCCGTTGCCACGCCAAGCAACCACTGTCCACAACCAACATCCCCGAGTTCAGCAATGCCAGCAATGGCACCGAACCAGACAGGCTATCAAGGGAGAGCTCCAACGATGTGCGCATCTGCCGATGCCACAAGGCTTGCCCCACAACGCGGGCAAGCTCCCGTGCCGACTCCGGAAGCCCACCTGGGAAGTCCCCTTCCAGCACCAACTCTCCCGGCTGCACCATACGTCCACTCAGAAGTCCCTCAGCGCGATACACCTCGTAGAGCCGCCAATCATAGCGGAGCCGCAATCGGAGAAAGCGAATCGCCTCTTGAACAGCTCTTTGCGCAGAGGCAAGGGTGATAGGTATCTGGACCCATTCACCCGGCTCTGCACGCACTACAGGGGGAAGCTCTATCTGCACACGCAATGGCTCTACCGCAATCTGGCTAGCACCACTGAAGACCAGTGTGAATGTTGTATCGCACGGCGCCGCCCAATGAATCTGTAGCCAGAGAGTATCCCACCGCGGACCTTGCAAGGGCGTGTAAAGCAAGTCAATATTACGCTCGTGTCCGGGTAAGAGTGTGTCCGGTAGCTGGAGCTGGACCCCAAATGCAAAGGGAGAGACGACCCCCTCTAACGCCCGCAGCACCATAGGGAACGGATTAGGATTTTGAAGCGAAAGCCGCCGCCGCCCCGATTGCCCTACGGGAACGGTACCAAAATCGTTCCCATCTACACGAATCCCGTAGCTTACCCCACGCGCCATCCCTCGGACAGCAAGCACCTGCGTGAGCTGGCATGTATCTACCCGCAGCCGATACTCAAACTGAGCTTGAAAATGACCTACCCCTGGCGGATGAAAACGCACTGCCAGGAGCTGTCCATCCCGAAGCTGGCTTCCAACACCCCACGATACTGAGAAAGCTGCTGTGTCCCCATCGGCTGCTATTCCCACAAGTTCCGCCACCGGAGCGTTGGTTCGGAATGGAAGCGAAAGGACAAAGGTATCTACCTCCCCGCACCACACTACCTGGCCAAAATCCAAACTACCACTGGCAAGCCCTGCCGTGATTCCCTCTACACGAACAGAAACGGGCAAACGGAGCGTATCCGAGCAGGGCTCCACAACGAGGAGCCCTTCCGTGCTCAATAACCCCTGTCCTGACGGGAAAACCCGCATGCGCAGCACCCGGCTTTCTGAGGGATTCAGCTCTACCGGCGTTCCTTCAATGGTAACGTCCGGAACTGGGTGCTCATACACTCGCACAGGGAGAGTACCTACATTGCGGATAACCACAAGCGTTTCCGCCACCACTTGGCAGCCCTGCAGTGGTGGGAATTGGACGTCCGCAAGAGATAGCTGAACCTGTGGCACTTCAGTAATCGCTGCCAGTGTCGCTTGCAAGGTATCCCGACACGTGCCCGAACGCACAGCAACGGCAAGCTCTTGGACGTGACGCCCACGTGCTGGAACATATCGCAACTGAATTGCCACGCTATCGCCAGGAAGAACCTCAAGGGGGAAGACTGGCGCCGTAACCTGGAAGGGGGCTCCTACAAAGGCCGCTTCCGCCACCACTGGAGCAGTCCCGCGGTTGGAGAGCCATAACACCGTATCCCGTACCGAAGCATGGCAGAGAGCCTCTACGCCAAAGTCTACTTCAGCAACACCGAAGCCCGCAATACCCTGCTGTTTCTCGCCCCGAACGCTGATTTCTACCACCGCTGAACAGGGTTGCACAGCGAAGCGAACAGCTCCCGTATACACACCGCTGCGCGGTGGAGCAAAACGGAGTCGGAGCATCACCGCTTGTCCAACACCAAGCTCCACAGGAAAGCTCTGCCCAACAACAGCGAATCCGGCCGGGAGCAAGGGACGGAAGAGCAGAAGAGGTGTATCCCCCGCATTCACGAGCCGAACCGTCCGCTCCACCGCACCTTCACACGCCCCCACAACGCCAAAATCTACCTGCGCTGGCTCAGCAACGACAGTAATCTCCCGCTGCTTGAGCTCTATCATTGATGTAGACATGCACCCGAACTGGCTCCACCCTACTACCCAGTACCGTCCTGGCTTTGCCGCACGGATTACGGAACCGGAATCTACAGGGGTTCCCTCCCAGTACCATTGGTAGCGCCATGCACCCGCCGCCCGCAAGATCACAGTATCACCCGGGCATAGAAGCGTATCCCCTTCCCAATACACCCGTAGTTGTGGTAGCGGATGCACATGAATTTCTACCTCCGACGAAAGGACCCGGCACCCCAACACCGTCCGGAGTTCTACTGCATAGCGTCCACCCGTTCGCACAACAAGCCGCGGTGCCGTTCCTCCGACAATTGGCACCCCGTTGAGCAACCACTGATAGCGATACGTTGCCGTATCTGGATTGTCCACCCAGAGCACGATGCTGTCTCCCTCACAAACCTCGGTTGCAGAAGCATGGACTTGTGGTGGAGGTGGGACAGGTTTGACAAGAAGCGTGTCCGCAAAGCCGTCCTCGTTGTACGACCGTCCCCGGGCAAGCCGTTCTCCCGGTGCATTCCCTAAACGGTCATCCGTATGGTAGCGGAAGGCATAGACTCGGTAAACGTAGTGTGCTCCACAGGGGAAAAGGAACGTATCCAGAGCCTGGCGCTCGGACCCAAAGGTGTGTGCAATGACAATCCCTCCCCCATTGAGACGCTCCCCCGGACTATACGTGCGCCCGTCCTCTGGCACACTCTGCTGCCCCAGCGTATCCCGCACGAGGAGATATCCCTGGACACTATCCTGCGGAACCGGGTCTTCCGCCGCCGACCATTCTACAAGGACACCTGTTGGGAGCAGCTCTGCCCGTACGATTTGCGGATTTCTCCATCGAGGCTGCCGTAGACTTCGCCACAGAAGTTGGTTTCTGTCACGAGCAAGTGGACTCTGGTTGGGCAATCCCTTCGTGACATCGTCACTCAAGGCCGCCGTCGAATCCGTGCCAGCCCCCGCTGCATACGCCGCCAAAGACAATCCTGGCACAACACGGACACTTCCAGGATTGGGACACGTCCCATTGTGATGCACCTTGGGTGGTGGGAGAGAATCAAAAAAAGCACCTGGAGTTTGCCCATGTCCCAAGGCATGGACGTGACGTCCCTGTGGATCCAGCAGCTGGAGAATATCACCCTGTAAGGCAACGTTCAGAGCAACATCCTCCCAGCTCAATCCAGGATTGCTGTCTAACCGCACGGGCTCAAAGTACACCGTGTTCTGCGCCCCAATCTCAATATAGCCATCTCTGGGATCGGCATCCACCACTTGTGCCCCTCGGTGGTTGATAACAATAATTGTCCCCGCACGGAGCCGCTCCCAGAGTGGCACATTTCGGAATCGGACTCCGCCCTGCTGGTGTGTCTGTGTTTGATTGTTGTCCGTCAGGATATAGCCTCGTAAGTCTACCGTGTCCGCCACAACCAGCAGCTCCGTCCATTCTTCAACCGGCAGCGGACTCGTATTGAAGTACTCGCTGACAACAACCGGCGGGATTTGCGCAGAGAGTCCACCCCCACATACGAAAGCAATCCACCCGAAAACCAGCCACCTTCTGTTCCGAACCATACCGGCTTAGCGCACAAGGATGATGGGGATTCGCAAGGATTGTCCAGCTGCATCAGCAACCAGCCAGACAAGCCCACCTGCAAGTCCACGAATGGGTATTTGCACCCTCTGTTCCCCCGAGAGCAACACCTCTTGCACCCAGAGCTGCTCCCCAAGTCCAGAGAAGAGCGTCAAGCGGACTCGCATCGGCTGCGGTACCTGTAAGAGCAATGCTATCTCTCCATACGCCGGCTGCGTTAGTAGATGGAGCATAAATCCTACCCCTTCCTTCGCTACCCCAACGCTTTGAACCGCGACGGTTGTCGTATCAGAAACAGCCACTCCACACTCTCCCTCCACCACGCAGTAGTAAGCTCCGGAATCCTGCTTCTGCACTGCAGGGATCGTCAGTGTCGCCTCGTTAGCCCCTGGGATTGGTTGCCTGTTGTGATACCACTGATACCTCAGGGATCCGCTACCAACCGCTGCAAGGCTAATTGTTAGGGGGGAACCTTCCGTCACCGTGATCTGCCGCGGTGGCTGCCGCGTAATCCGGGTCTCGGGTTTCAGCACCACTGTCACCGGTAGAGATGTATCCGTGCCGCACTGGTTGAAGACGACGTAGCGGTATTCCCCAACCGTGGTATCTGTGATCACCACTGTGGCAGTTTGTCCAACAGGAAATACACCGGAAACAGGACGTCCATTGCAGAGGAGAAGGTACGACAGCTTCTTGCCCTCTTGACTCAAGGTAAACGAGAGGGTATCGCCAAGGCACAGGCTCTCTGGAAGCTGTAATTCGGCAAGCGCCACCGGAGCGTCCAAGACGTCTACAAGCGCCGGTTCAGAAAGAGCCGTCTCGCCCTCTTCCGTTGTCACTCGGAGCTGATAGGTCCCGGAATCGCTTATAAGCGCTGGGGCGATACGCAGTTCCTCTGTTGTTGCTCCACTAATACGCCCCCCATCGGTGAGAGGCACACCATCTTTGAGCCATCGGTAGTGCAAAGTCAACGTTGGTGGCAAGGCAACCGCCAGCCCCCGCAAGCGCAATACATCACCTGCACATACATCTTGGCTCTGTGGATGCTCTACGAACCCCACACGTACTATCTGTATCCGCACCGGCCGTGAGCTATCGCGTCCGCAGCGCCCAACGACAAGCACGTCGTACACTCCAACTGTATCCTCCGGCTGCACGGACTCAATGGTAAGGAGCGACGAGTTCACACCATGGACACGCTCACTCTCCCGTAACGGCATCCCGTTGTGCCGCCACTGATACTGCCCCTCCACAACCTCCGCTTCCACACGGAAGACGGCTGTTCCTCCCGATACGACCGCCTGATCGCTGGGATGCTGCGTAATCTGGGTGGGACCAACCACGTAAACAAATGCCGTTGCCGAAGTCTCCGGAGGACACATCCCCACTCCTGACACCACACAAGTATATGCTCCACCATGCTCATACAATGCCTCAGGAATTTGGAACACCGGGGCCGTTGCTCCTGGGATAGGTTGCCCCTCCCGGTACCATTGGTATGTCAATCCAGTTCCTGTTGCCCGAAGACTCAGCCTAATTGGCTCTCCCAGGCAGGCAACAACCGATTGTGGCTGCTCCACGATGTGCGGTGGGGCATTGATCGTAAACAGAGCGCTCGTATCAGCATACCATGGACGTTGCTCGTCTACCAACCGAATTCGGTAGACTGTTCCTACCGCCTCCGTGTCCGGTACCTGCCAGGCAAAACTCTCACTGGAGGCCGGGACCCCGGTAGCAAGGACGTGGTACGTGCGTCCACTATCTCGGGAGAGTTCAATGCGCAATGTTTGGATTCCTCGGGCATTCCACCGGATTGCATGGACATTCTCCGCACACCACTGCGCAGCCGCCGGTGGTTCTACAAGACGCACACACGGGGTTTCCACCAAGACAGGATTTGCTGCCCCACCCGATGGATTGACCGTAGAAACATTCGACCACCACCCATCCGAGGAGGTCCAGTACTGCACCACCCCTCCATCTTCAAAGCGACGTTCTTCAATCCGCCGAATACCTGTCGGCAAGTCGTTGGGAATTAACGTTGCCCATGCTCCACGGACAGAATCCAGTGCTGCATAGAAAGGGGCCCCTCCCGGCAATTGAATACCTTCGTCCTGAACCATCGCTGTTGTCACAGGGCGTCCACTTCCATCCTCCTGCTCAAAAAAGCACAAAATACGCCGCGGCGGAAGACAACTTCCCCGATCGGCAAAACCTGTAGCCCGCGTCGGCTCACTCCCAAAGTCCAGTGCCCTCATAGGCAATGTCCCTACGAAGCGCCGAATCAAATTGCCGACGCTGTCACCTAAAAAGAGCAGCCAGTAGATACTCCTACCCTCCGTAAAGCGGATATTCGTACTGGGAATCAAATTCAGCCATATCCGCGCACTTGTCTGCCCCGGACCCGTCCGAAACACAGAATACTGTCCCGGCGTAGTCAGAGACCGCAGAGAATTGTAGTAAAACGTGTCCCGAATGGCATCGTAGAAGATCGTGATACCTGCACCGACACCTGTTGCCGTCTGCGCAGTATCCCCGCCGGCAAAGTACCGATACGTCGTGTTCGGCTGTAAGTCTGTCAACTCCACCAAAGCCCACACCGGTATCCGCAGAGTGGAACTCAGCGACTTCATAAAACGCGGGACGATGAGCTCCGTCATTTGCGGCACTGGTAAAACCACAAACGGTGCCGTCTGCACCGATGGCAAGTCCGGGGCAGAAACCTGTAGCACATATGTCCCCGGCTGGTCTACGCTGAGATCGGCAAAAGTTGCTACTCCATTGATAGGTGTCCGCGACAACGTCCCACTCAACGTCCCTGGACCTGAAACCTTACTGACAGTGAGCACCTCTGGATAATTCGGATCCACTGTCCCATCAGGACGGCGTGCTTCCACCGTCAATGGAGGGAGTGGAACGATCGTGTACCCGCTGGTCGGTGCCGCCACCAATGCTAAGTGGGTCGCTCGTGGGAGGACGGTAAACGGAGCACTTATCCCATCGGCAAGCACGTCGCCAGACGTACGGCGAGCGCGCAATTGGACACCAGACTCCGCAACTGAATAGGTCACCCCACTGAGGAGCACTGTGTTCGTTCCTGCGGGGATAGTTCCCGTAACAGTTCCACCCAAAGTTCCCGAACCAGCAGCCACCGAAAGTTCAACGGTCGTGTTCTGCAACACATTCCGTGGGATGCCATCGTTATCCTCCGCGCGAACAGTAACGGAAAAGGGGGTATTCGTTGAAGGAACCGCAGGAAGAATCCCCACGACAGACAACCGCGTCGGCAGCCCTGAAGCAGGAACACTTGTGACACTGATGTCGTCCACACGGAGCTGTGGACGTGTTCCCGTTGCTCCAGGCACGTAGTAGTACTTCCAGCGAAGCTGGACTACTGGCTGATTCTCCACAACCGCTGGCAGAGTAATAGGGCCGAACGTCTGGGCATGCCCCGCCGTCTGACTTGCGATATACTCTACCGGCTGTCCGCCAACGAGCACATCGGAAAAGCTTCCCGATGTTCCAATGCGGTATTGCAGCCGAATCCGATACTCTCGCGCTCCCGTCGCAACCGTGCCCCCCGTCCAGCTCACCTGAATGTTCACCCGGCCTGTCGTATTGAGCGCCAGAACAGCTGCACCAAGATTCCCATTGGTAGCGGTATTGAGGAAAGAAAATCCATCGACCCCCAGCCCGTTGATCCGTGTCCCACTGGTGAGGTTATATGCACCGGTGTAATCTGTGGTCATTGGATCGGCAAGCTGCGGATCCTGAACATTAGAGCGGTGAAAGATCATGTTCGGCGGATATGTGCCAGCGGGATTTGTCGCTGCCCACTCCGTGAAGCTGTAATCACCGGAGGAAAGATCAAAAGGGGTCGGATCAGACTGGGTCAAAGCTTCTCTACCGAGCACCAACAGGAGAATCCCTGTCCACAGCAGCTGCATCCTTGCCCTCCTCTTTTACTGAGAAACCAACGACACCCGATTCACCAGTAGCAAAAATAGGACCTCCCGCTCCACCACAGACCACCCCGAATGCAACAGAGTGATAACATCCTACCCGCCTAACAGCAGTGACAGCACCGCCATACGAATAGCAACTCCATGGGTTACCTGCTGCCGAATAAAAGATCGGGGGCTTAGCGCAACATCGGGAGTCAGTTCAACACCGTAATTCACCGGTCCGGGATGCATAATCCACACGTCTGCTTTCCACTCAAATACCCGCGCCGTTATGCCGAACCACCGATGGTACTCCTCCACGCTGGGGACCAGCCCACTTTCCATCCTTTCCCACTGCAGTCGCAACACATTCAGGACATCCGCCCACCGCACTGCCTCCTGTAAATCTGTGAAGAGTCGCACCCCAAAAATCTGCTCAACATTGCGAGGAATTAAAGTTAGCGGTCCGCACACACCGACCTCTGCCCCAAACAGGTGCAACAGAGCGATGTTGGAACGGGCAACACGGCTGTGCAAGATATCTCCGATCAGGCATACCCGCAACCCTTGTAATTGCCCAAAATGCCTCCAGAGGGTGAACCCATCTAACAAAGCCTGGGTTGGATGCTCATGCTGTCCATCCCCCGCGTTGATAATGCTGCATGAGACGTGCTCTCGCAGCAACCACGATATCCCTGCAGCGGGATGACGGATGACCAAAGCATCCATCCCCATTGCCTCTAATGTTTGCACCGTGTCTAACAGCGATTCGCCTTTGGCAAGGCTGCTTCCCAATGCTTGGAAAGAAACAACATCGGCCGAAAGGCGTCGCGCGGCCAATTCAAAACTCACTCGCGTGCGCGTAGACGGCTCAAAAAATGCAAGTACAACAGTCTTGCCCCGCAAATCCGCCAAGCGATAGAGGGCTGAACGACAGTAGGGTAAGTATGCCTCTGCACGATGAAAGATCTGCTCCACATCCGCTCGACTCAAATCCTCAATGCCCAGTAGATGCCGATGTTGGAACGCCGTCATGGCTGTCACGAAAATAGGCACTGGCAAGTAATCACCTCTACAACTTTCTTCTACACAAGAGCTATCACAGAGTTGGTGAAGCCAAAGACTACCGCACTAACAGGCAGCCCCACAATATTCCGCCTACCTCAGAAAGCCTCCGCCCGGATACCTCCGACCGAATCCTTGTCTATCTCAACCCGCAGAGCTCCAAACAACCGAAAAAACACGCGCGGAACCCCCTCTGCCCCAATACTGTAATATCTGTTCCGCTTTTTTATGGAAAAAACTGCCCGCTCTTCAGAGCGGGCAGCAGGACAATCAGCGCTCAAGGAGTCTCTACTTCTTCCCTTTCTTCGTCGCTCCGCCTTTCTTTGGCACAGCCTTCTTCTGTCCAGCAACCAGGTCCTTGAGGGTCTTACCCGGTGAGAACTTCGGTACCTTCCGTGCTGGAATTGTTATACGGGCACCTGTTCGAGGATTCCGTCCCTTCCGGGCTGCCCGCTGCTGCACAGAGAAGCTCCCGAAGCCCACCAGCGAGACCGACTCGCCCCTGGCGAGAGCCTCGGAGATAGCATCCACGACGCCCTTGAGCGCCTTCTCGGCAACCGCTTTGGAAATGCCCGCCTTCTGAGCGACTGCCGCAACCAACTCGGCCTTGTTCATGGAACCACCCCATAATTGTGGAACACTACACCCAACGGTGCTACTAAAATACAACAAATCCAGCACGAGTGCAACATCGCTCTGGGCTTTCTTCCAGCGTCCTCTACAGTTGCCTTAGGGTGTTCACTAATCCACTGGAGTAATCAGCTCAATATGCACTGTTCGGCTATACGCCCGCCCTTCGGGCAATTCATTGGGATAGAGCAGAACATCGCTCCCGATAGCGTGTATTTCTGGCACTGTAGCCCGTAGATTCAAGCCTTGCCACACATTCCGGCAACGCTGCTCGGCAAGCTTTCTGTTATAGACCGGATCTCCCGTTCGGTCCGTATAGCCTTTGATGACAACCCGTGTGTTTGGCTGAATACGCTGCCGAACAAGCGACAGGATTCGTTGATGCTCCTGAGCAAGCGTTGCCTTATCATATTCGAACAGGGTTAGGGCAAAACGTTCGCGTCGTTCATTCCCTATGCGCTCGGAGCGTTTCTGTCGCAAGCTCAGGCGGCGGAAGGAAAGCTCAGAGGAGGCTTTCCCTTGGTTGTGCGTAGCATCCACGACACGAAGCTCTGCTCGAATTGGGTAGTCACCTCGGGAGAGAATAGCTGGTACCGCATATACTGCTACCTCCTGTGGTGGACTCCCCGTCCCAACTTTGGAAAAAAGTGTGTGCTCACCGTGGGAAACCGTCAGCTCCCATAATGCTATGGAGTTCTCTGCCTCCACCGTGCTGCGCACAAGGAGCGTCTCTGGAGTCACAACATACCCTGTCTCCGTCAAAAACACAGGCGCAAGGATATCGGGGATAGAAGAGGAAAGCTCGACACGACGATTCTCTTCTTGCCCCTCAGGGGTTTCGGGATTTGAAGGAACACTGGGTAACAATCGCGCCTGCACTCGTATACGCCGAGGCTCTATACGCCAGACACGGATCAAGTAATCCCGAACCGCTTCTGCACGACGTTGTGCTAACTCTCGATTTCCCAGCTCCACCCCTACATTACTCACACACCCCGTAACGGTCAACTCCGCTGCCGGAAAACGCTGAAGCCGCTCTCCCACGATATTGAGGAGGTGGTAGTAGACCTGAAGCGTTTGCATCGGGAGGGTCTCTGTTCGGAAGTTCTTCCCCTCCGCAGGCGTTAGCAGATGCATTCGCGTCCTCTCCAGCTCTGCCGAACCTTCAGGGAAGAAGACATACGGCAATAGCGGGAAAGCTTCTTCCTGTTCTAACTCTTCCACCAATAGCGTGGTGGCTGTATCCGGCAGAACAATCTGTACCGTCGGTCGGAGAAGGGAAACCTTCGGAATCCGACGCTGCCACCGCTCCACAACAGTGGTCCGATATAGAGGACGGTCCCCAATAGCAAGAGTATCCGTTCGCATTTGGCGGCCCTCAAGAGCGAGCTCTTCTTGCGACAAACCAGCAACGGCAATAACCGTCGTGTCTCTCCGGTATACCGTATCCCGCATCGGGGCAGGCGGTGGAAGGAGCGTGCGGAGAATGGATATGCCCAATCGGAGTGCCGAAGGTTTCCACGGCACACTGCTGAGGTTAGTCAAGGAAAAAGTGTAGTGAAACGTTGGGACTAACTCCCAGGTCCGGCCAATAGGAAGTGTATATCCAACACTGAACCCCACCCCCAGCAAAGCGAACGGCGCCTTCGGGATATCCCCTTCATACTCATTGCGCCGACGGCTCCCTTCGCGAGCGAAGACAAACTCTTCCGGGCTCACTAATTGCTCGTATTGACGGAATCGCCGAGAAAGAAGCACAGCAACGTTTGTTCCAACGCGGATGGAGAAGCGGCCAAAGAAACGGGAACTAATGCCGATATCAGCAACCGCGGCCGATACGGAGGCTCGGAGAACATGCTCTACTTCTGCTTCCTGGACTACCGTATCGCCCTGGGCGTCTATGAGTGCAACGTTGCCAATACCTTCCTGCTCTGCCAGTTCGCCCGACAGCGACACGTACCCCAGCTGCCCTGAAAGCCACGCATATGGCAGCCACGGGTATTCAGCAATAAGGCTGGTCATCACACCTGTCCCGCGTCCACCATCAAAACCGGGACAGCAGTTAGCAATACCCGGCAATTGCCGGAACTGTGCTGTATACAAGTTCGCCCCGTATCCTGCGAACACACCGACTCGCGCTAGTGGTCGCAACGGCTGCGCAACAATTACGGGGGTTGTCAGTACAATCAACCACAGAGCTCTACAAGACATCTGCCACAGCCTCCAACATGCTGAGGGGCAAAAATACAGTCCACTTAGCCGTACGATAGCGCCGCTGTCGGCAATGGCTGCTGCGTCGGCAAGGTGAACAGCACGACGAAGGAATTTTCCACACACTCTGCCCGGAGTTCCCCCCGTAGCCGTCGTAAGAAAGCCTGCGCCAAGAGGAAAGCAAACATTGCTTCACTGTCATCCAGACGGAGTGCTTGCAATGGCGGGTAGTCCCTCAAAAGCGTAGCAATCCGGCAGAGCTTATCCGTGGCCGGTACACTCACGCTCCACTCTGACCCCCCTTCGGTATAGTTGAACTCCAAACGCAAGTGGATTGTACCCTTAATACCAGCACTGGCCAATCCCTGGAGCAGTGCCTGTAAGGCTTTACTGAGCAGTCCTTCATCGGCAACAACATGTGCCTCATCCTCAAGAGATGGCAGCACAAGCTGCTGGCCGTGACGTTCAGCCCAAGAGGCAAGCTCTGTAAGCAAAGGGACAAGCGGCACCGGACGCCGCTCCAAAGTTGCAACAGCAGCAACCTCCGGTGTCTCTGCCACTAAACTCAAAAGGTACTCCGCACTCTCCTGGATAGCAGCAATGTAGCCTTGACGCTCCTCCTCAGAGGCACCCCGCTCCCGTGCAAGCAGCTCGGTAAATCCCATAAGACCCGTTAACCCATTACGGAGTTGAAAACTAAGGCGGCTGAGGAACTCTGTTTTGAATTCGTTGGCTTCCAGTGCCCACTGCTCCGCCAGCAGTAATTGACGTCGGGCCAACTCTTGCTGCTTCTGCAGCTCTTTTTGTGCCGTCACATCCCGCCCTATAGCGTAGATGGCACCATCTCTGCGCGATAGCGTCAAACTCCAGCCGATCCACCGCAGCTGTCCAGTCGCCGTTTGCATTGGCAACTCTACAAGGACCGCCTCCTCATCCGGTAGAGTAGCTAACCGATGGCGGAAAGCCTCCCGTTCACCGGGAGCAACAAGAGCCTCAACCGGTTGACCAGCAAGCCCGTCGGGTTCATAGCCTAAAAGGGATGCTGCCGCCGGGTTAGCCGTCCGCCAGCGCCCGTCCAGCTCCCAGACAGCGATGATGTCATGTGAAGCAAGAAGGATGCGGCGCTGTGCCCGTGTCATCTGATCGGCTAATGCTAATGCCCGAGACCGGGTTGTGACTAATGAGAGCACAAAACCAAAGGCAACAAAGCTGGTAAGGACACCCCCACCCAGCACAAGCCAGGGAAGCCATCGCTGGAATCTTCCTTCAAACTGGGGAACTGTGGCAAAGCGGAAGAAGAAGCTACGATCTCCAATCCGCAGAGCCCTCTCTGTTTGCAGGGCGGGCTCCCGCCAAGAAGCCTCCTGCCAGTTCGGGGAAACCATTATCCGAACATGACGTACACCACCTCCAGGAGCAGGCTGGACATCAAAACCTTCAAAGGCAATCAGAGAATCCGTCGGTGCTGCTGTTGCCAATGCTTGCTGGAAGAGGCGATGTCCCGCTATCTCCATCAAGACAATCCCCTCAACGAATCGCTCTCCTACCCGTAGCTCGCTAAAGGGATGCGGATGCATACGGTAGACCGGAGCGATAAGAGCAACACCCCAAACCGTATCCGGCGCTGTACGAAGTGGAATCCATGGGGTCGCCGTCAGCGCATTTTGCTGATATGCCCGCTCAATTGCTTCACGCCATACTGGATCAACCATAGCATTCCACCCTGTCCGCTGCAGAGCTTCCTGTGGTGGAACCACGTACAACAAGGGGAACAAATGTGGCTGCGTCGCTTCAGGAAATAGCCGATAATCCCAATACCGCTCCGAGCGAGCATAGTGAAGATACGAACCGAGCCGGGAGCTCTCCACACAGGGTGCATAGGCAATAGAGAGCACCGCCGTGTTGTTCCGCACCGGCACCGTGGCATAGAGCTCAAAGACATCCCGAACTACCTGGACGAAACCGCCATAAAGCCCCTGGACCGATTGCAGTATCTGTTCATGCTGTTGAACATGACTCTCCAGACGATTGACCACCGAAGACACCGCCCGCTCAAAGATTGCCTCCCGTTCCGCTCGGATCTGCATAAGGATGAGCCACCATAGCGCAATTGTCGCTCCAATCAATAGGAGAAAGACAACAACCGCAGGATAAATGACCCGGAAGTGCCACAACCGTAGCGGAGCAAGGCTGAGCTGCTCCAAGAGAACTCTATGCGTTTGTAATCCCGAGGACATCTGTAGCTAAAAGGGGGACTACCGCCGGTAAATATCGGCGTACAAAGGAGAAAATTTAGACCCACATAGGCTGACGGACGTAGGGTAGGGGATCGGGAACCCCTGCTTCTCTGAACCCTCGCAACCGTAATAGACAAGAGTCACACTCCCCGCATGCCTGGTCTTGACGAACGTAACACGACCAGGTCAACTCAAAAGGAACCTTCAGCTCTGTTCCTACCCGTACGATTTCGGACTTACGCATGTGAAGAACCGGGGTCAGAAGCTGGATATGCGTCTCCGGTCGGGTTCCCACTTCAATGACTCGCTGAAACGCCTCATAAAAGACCTCTCGGCAATCAGGATAGCCGCTAGAATCTTCTTCTACAGCTCCGATAGCAATCGCTTCCGCTTGCAAGACCTCTGCCCAGCTTGTGGCAATACTCAACAGATTTGCATTCCGGAAGGGGACATACGTCGGTGGAATCCCTAAGCGGTGGAGCTGCCCCTCGGGCACCGAGATTGTTGGATCCGTCAGAGCGCTGCCCCCAATGAGCCGGAGATGGTCAATGGAGACAACTAAGCGACGTGTAACCCCCCACACAGCGCAGATATCTTCAAAGGCTTGCCGTTCGCGCTCAGCAGTCCGATGTCCATAACTCACATGCAGCCCCGCGATCTCATACCCCATCTGCCGCACAAGGGCAGCGGCAACGGTTGAATCCATTCCTCCACTCATGAGCACAACAGCAAGCCTAGTCGGCATTGGCATGGCATTACCTTGTCTGCTGAACAGCTCCTTTAGGTTCCAGCTCAACGTCAGCTAAAAGGTCAGGGCGGCGCTCTCTTGTCTTTCGGAGAGCCTGCTCATATCGCCACTGGCGAATTGCCTCGTGATTACCACTGAGCAGGACTTCCGGCACCTTATACCCGCGAAAATCTGCTGGACGAGTATACACGGGTGGCTCCAGCAGCCCGGCTTGGAAAGAATCCTCTAAGGCTGATTCCGGGTCATTCAGCACCCCCGGCAGGAGGCGGACGATAGCATCAATGAGCACTAAAGCAGGCAGTTCACCTCCGGTCAGCACGTAGTCTCCAATAGAGATCTCCCGCGTGACGAGCACATCTCGGATGCGTTGATCCACCCCCTTGTAATGCCCCGCCAGGATGATGAGATTCCGGCAGAGCGTGAGTTGATTGACCAACGATTGCGTCAAGCGCTCACCATCGGCTGTCATGTAAATAACCTCGTCGTAGTGCCGCTCGGCCTGGAGTTTTTCAATACAAGCAAACACCGGCTCACACCGGATCACCATCCCTGCTCCGCCACCATATGGAGCGTCATCAATATGCCCGTGACGGTCCACCCCATAGTGATGCAAGTCATGAACAACAATGCGGACAATCCCCTTCCGCTGAGCCCGTCCCAGGATGCTTTGCCTGAGGACAGGTCTTAGAATCTGAGGGACTGCCGAAATCACATCAATCCGCATCAACTCCGTCGTTGAAGACCTCGCTCGTGCCATGGATACGCTTCGGCTCAGCAATATCAAAAAGCCCTGGCAAGAGAGACACCCAGATACAGCGCCGCTCAACGTCTACTCGGCGGATGACTTCAGCAACAGCCGGCAGGGGAACGTATGCGGTCTCTGTTTCTACAACCCACACATCGTTTGCCGGAAGCAGCCAAACATCCACTACTATTCCAAGGCGGTGTCCCGTGGCTTCCTCCAATACTGTACAGCCCAGAATCTCTTCTACGGCGTAACCTTCCGACGTCTGCTCCATCGTCTGTGAAGCAAGTACACTGCTTTCTACAAACACACCTTGTTCCCGCAAGCGCTGGGCATGACGGAGCGCTGTTACATGCTCAAACTCTACGAGAAATCCTCGCTGGAAAGGCTGGCACCGACGCACCACATAAGGCTGAGCAAAAGCCGCTGAGTAGCCAACGTAGACCTGCGTGCCTTGGGGGAGTGTTTTGAGGGTAACATCCGGGGCCACCCTCAAAACAAGCCCTCCCCGAAGGCCATGGGTACGCACGAGAGTCCCGATGTACCGCAGCCCCTCAACGCTCATGGAGAAAGTATGGAAGTAACCGAGCGACAATCATGTGTGATATTTCGTCAGCTCGCTCCTCCGAACGGTAGAGGTTCCGAGCCTGCGCCTCTTCACGCTTCGTCCGAGTGTCGTACACGTAGGCATTGACCAGAATCTTGCCCGGCAACAGATTAAAGTTACCGGTGACAATCTTGTCCGCCCCCAACAATTGTGCTGCCTTCCAAATATCGGAGTCGTACTGGGGAGTGGTGGGGTCCAGGTTTAGCTCTCCCAGGATCATCTCCAGTGAATCCCGGGGGACAAGCGTGTAATGCTGCTGCAGTGTGTCGGCTCGCTGGAGGAGCGCTGCAACACTATCGGCAAAGCGATAGCACCAAAGGTTATAGCGCAGGTCGCCGTCCATGTTTCGGAACGGAAGAACAGCAATGCGAAGCTGTGCCCAAATCTCCACACTTGCAAAGAGCAAAAGTGCTATCTGCTTCATCATTGTCCAGCTGTGCTTCTCAACATATGGTGCATTTGCTGCAACATTGCAGCCAAGCGTTCGCAAAGCAATGGGACCTCATCCCACCGACGATGGCGGGCACACTCCATAAGCTGGATCCCTACCTCCGCGATACCGGTTAAGCCAAACTGCAGACTACTCCCCTTCAACGTGTGTCCCAAGCGGTAGAGCTCGGCATCATTATGGCTCTGTGCAGCTTGGAGAATTTGGGGCATTTCTCTGTGCCAGTCTTGGAGGAACTCCGGCAGCAGTTCTCGCAACAATGGATCTTCGGGCAGTTGCATCAGCTCGGTTCTCCGTTTTCCCGAAGGGCGAATTTAGTAGGTCCTCTCCTCTCTCCGAGATGGGGCAGGAAAAGCGGGGGATGCTATAAGCCGAATTCTGTCTGCCCCAAACTTGGGGGAGGCAGTCATGTATCTGGGAACATGGTTTCCCATGTCCTCCAGCGACCTACCCGGATGGAGGAGGTGCTTCAGCACCCGCACGGGCGAGCCACCCGTTACCCTTGCAGCAGGGTCTCCATCCCTATTTGGTCTTGCTCCGCGTGGGGTTTGCCAAGCCACCCCGGTTACCCGAGGTGCTGGTGGGCTCTTACCCCACCCTTTCACCCTTGCCTCCATGACCTCGTGCGAGCTCAGGCTCACACGAGCGGATTGGCGGTCTGGTTTCTGTGGCACTTTCCGTCGGCCCTCCCTTCCGGGAGTCCGCCCGGCGGTTAGCCGGCACGCTGCTCTGCGGAGTTCGGACTTTCCTCGGAAGCCCTTTCGGGTCCTCCGCGACTGCCCGCATCCCCCGCATCCTGCCGAAGAAAAGACGAATGAGGAGCTTATTCCAGGCTCACCCCCTGAGCCGCCACGCGCGCCCCAAGGCGCGCCAGACGATCTGCAGCGCGATTAGCCTCCCGCGAAACGTGTTCTACCCGAACCGGAATCCCCAGCTGCTGAATCGCTCTACGAACCATCTCCCAAAGGGGTGCCAAATGTTTTGCCCGAACCTGGTAGTCACCCTGGAGTTGACGCACCAATAATTGGCTGTCGCTATGGATTGTGATCTGCTCAATGGGACTATCCCAGTGTTGAAGCAGTTCCACCGCTCGTAAGAGAGCCCGATACTCCGCCACATTGTTCGTTGCTCGTCCAATGGGTTCAGCACATTGGACCAATGGCACTCCGTCTTCCGTTGTGATAACAACCCCGATGCCCGCTGGTCCTGGATTGCCAGAGGCAGCTCCATCAACGAACACCACCAGTCTCATGTCAGAGCCTCTGCCTCCAGTTCAGGCAACTGCTCTCCAGGGTAAAGGATGCGCCCGCAATTCTCGCAGCGAAAAACCCGGTCACGGTGCATCCGGATCTCCACCAAGCGCTGCGGAGTAATCCGGCTATAGCAGCCCGAGCAACTTTCACGGCGGACCGGAACAACGGCATCACGGTGAAACGTCCGGATTCGCTCATATTCAGCCAAGAGCTCAGGACGAATCCGCTCAACGACGCGCTGCCGCCATTCCTGTAACCGCATTACGTCTTCACTTTGATTGCTACTGAGCAGCTCGAGCGCATGCTCTAACTCGGCAACCTCCTGCTGTGCCTGCTCCAACTCCTCCTCCTGGCGCTGCAGGATAGCTTCCAGGTTCTCCAACTTGAGCGCAGAGTTCCTCAGCTCCTGCTCTACACGTTCACGCTCAGCACGAACAGTCTGGATTTCCCGTGTCAGGGCATCGAATTCCCGGTTATTCCGCACTCGGAACTGCTGCTCCGAGAGGCGCTGCTCCCGGTCCCGCAGTTCCTGAATGGTTACATGTGCCTGCGAACGAAAGGAACGAATCTCCGCAATGATACCCCGGGTTTCCTCAACCAGCGCCTGGCGATGCTCCAATACCTGCCGGGCACGGCGGAGCTGTTCAGGCAGCTCCCCTATTTCTTCGTGGAGCTCGTCCAAGCGCCGGTCAATGACCGCGATCAGAGCCAGATAATCGATCTGGTGCTTCATGAGATGGCGGATGTACTATGGAACTACCGTCCTCAGAAGACCCGTACCAGCGGATCGGTGTGCACCACTTCCGGCTGATCCCAATCCGTATGTCCGGTGGAAGGCACTGACGCAAACCTTCCGCAAGTGCATCCGGAGCAAAGCGTTCTGTCTCCGCATGCCCAGCATCCACAAGCCAAATGCGACGATAGGCCTGGTGAAAGGTGTGATACTTGATGTCACCGGTAACAAAGGCGTCTACTCCACAGGCTATAGCTGCTTCGACAAAGCTTGCTCCACTTCCGCCCACAATGGCAATTGTGCGCAGTTGAGAGCTCGCGCCAGGCACGTAGCGCACAGGCTTCCTGACAAGCTGAAGTACTTGCCTCAAAAGCTCCTCGGCGGCGATAGGAGAGTCCGCTTCGGCAATCACCCCCATACCATAGCCAGGGTAGCGCGGATTGCGAATCAGCGGCTCCCGTACCCGCAGTCCCATTGCCCGAGCGAATCGGGCATTCGTTCCATCGGGGTGCGTATCCACCCGCGTGTGCAAAGCAAACAGTGCTATCCGCCGCTGAATAAGCCATGTACAGAGGCGCCCAACACGCTCCTCCTCCGTCAATGCCCGCAGAGGATGGAAAAGAAGAGGATGAAAGCTGACAATTGCATCGTATCCCTCGGCCTCCGCCTCCATAACGGTGTCGTCCGTAACGTCTAAGCACACCAGGACCGCACTGATTTCCCTGCGCCCTGCCTGGATTTGAAGCCCTGTTACGTCACCATCTATCGCTGTGTCTGGGGGAAATTCCTGGTTAATCCGCTCCACAAACTCCGCAAGGGCTATGCCCATGAGCCGCACAACGACATTGAAGCATTGCAAACTTACAAAATCCGCCCTTAGTGGTTGGCACCACAATTGCGGTAATCGGAACTACTTTCATTCGTCTCCGCTCTCGCTTGACAGGTTTCCTCTTAAGGGTCGCCCCCATGCAACCTTGCCGTGGTACAATCCTTTGGGTGGACGACGAAATTGAACTCCTCCATCCGCATCTACTTTTACTCCGCCAACACGGCTATACCGTTGATACTTCCACCTCTGGCGAAGATGCCATTGAGCTCGTACAGCAGCGCTCGTACGATCTCATCTTCTTGGACGAAATGATGATAGGCATGACGGGCTTGGAAACCCTGGAGGTACTCAAAGAGATCGCTCCGCACATCCCCATAGTTATGGTCACGAAAAACGAAGCTGAAACGCTCATGGAAGAAGCTATCGGGCGCAAGATTGATGATTATCTGACCAAACCCGTCAATCCAACACAGATTCTGGCTGCTTGTAAGAAGTTCGTAGAGGCTCGGCGCATCACGGGACAGCGCCTGACACAGGAATACCTCCACGGCTTCTACACAATTAACCGCCGTCTTCAGGAGCCGCTGACCTGGTACGACTGGCTGGACATCTACTTGAAGCTGATTACCTGGAGTATGCACATTGAACAGCATCCAGAGTTGGGGCTGCAGGAAACCCTTGCAGCGCAATGGCGGGAATGCAATGCCGCTTTCGGTACCTTCATTGAAGATGCCTATGCGCACTGGGTTCAAAACCCCACCGGGGACGATGTCCCGACCCTCTCCCCGTTTGTCTTAGACCGTTTCGTTCTGCCGCGACTGTCCCCTGAACGCCCGCTGGTATTCATCCTCATTGACTGCCTTCGGCTGGACCAATGGCTTACCATAGAGGAGCTACTCCATCCCTACTATGTCATTGAGCGCAATTACGCCTGCTCAATCTTACCGACTGCAACGATGTATGCTCGGAACGCCATCTTCGCTGGATTGTTTCCCCTCCAGATTCGCCAATACTATCCCCAGTGGTGGAACGAAACCGATGACGAGCAAAGCCAGAATGCATACGAACGGCAGCTCCTGGAAGCCTATCTCCAGCGTCGGCGGATAGAACTTCCGGGAGGAATAAGCTATGTCAAAATCATTGACCCGGCTTTCGGACGCAAAGTAGAGCAGGAACTCGGACGCTATCTCCGGCACCGGCTTATTGCCATTGTCGTCAACGCTGTGGACATGATCGTGCACTCCCGCTCGGAAGTCCCCATTCTCCGCGAAATCGTGCCCAATGAAGCTGCTTACCGGGCGCTGACACGTTCATGGTTCCAGCACTCCAACCTTTTTTCCATCCTGCGAACACTGGCAACTACCGACCCCAAACCTATCATCATCATCACAACGGACCACGGTTCTATCCGCTGCTTGCGCCCCTTAAAAGCCTATGGTGACCGAGAAACAACTACGAACCTCCGGTACAAACTAGGGCGCAATGTCCGCGCAGAAACTGACCGGGGTGTCGTCCGGCTCCGCGATCCCCAGCAGTGGCAGCTTCCCCGAAGTAGCGTCGTCACCACCATGCTGATTGCCAAGGAGGACTATTACTTCGTCTACCCCACCGACTACCACTACTACGCCCAGCGCTACCGAGACAGCTTCCAGCACGGTGGAATCTCGCTGGAGGAGATGATCGTTCCCGTCGCAATCTTGGAGCCCCGCCCATAGCCAAGATATGCCCCGTATTTTCGCGTCGTGTCAAAGTAGCCCATGCCTCCCATGGTAACTCCAGCTCCCAACGGCTCTGTTGAAGAGTATATCTCCCGAAGCGAGGAAGATACCTTGCGGATTGCTCGCTCCTTCGCCCAAAGCCTCAAACCCGGCGACATCATTGCCCTCTACGGCGATTTAGGAGCTGGCAAGACAGAGTTTGTCCGTGGGATTTGCCAATACTTCCACGTTGAAGAACTCGTCAGCAGCCCGACCTTTACCATTATCAACCAGTATGTCGGGACTTTCCCCGATGGGGAAGAGGTTGTCCTGTACCACGTAGACCTTTACCGGATCAAATCCCCCAAAGAGCTCCACGACATTGGCTTTGCTGAATGCGTCATGACCCCCGACGCCATCAAGATGGTGGAATGGTCAGAACATGCAGACCAGCTCCTCTCCCTACCGCACTATGCCATCTTCATTGATTTCGCTCCCGATGCCGAAACGGCTCGCATTATCCGCATCACACACGTCAAACCTGAGAAGGTGCACTGATGCGCATTGCTAGCCGAATCGCCCGCTTAGGAACGGAGACGGCCTTTGAGGTCCTCGCCCGCGCACGCCAATTAGAAGCCCAGGGACGCCACATTATTCACCTAGAGATTGGAGAACCGGACTTTGATACCCCCGAAAACATCCGCGAGGCAGCCAAACGGGCTTTAGATGAAGGCTATACCCACTATGGTCCGTCAGCAGGACTCCCGGAGGTTCGGGAAGCTATCGCCGAGTACTTCAACCGTACCCGGAAAGTTCAACTCTACTCAGGCAAAGAGGTTGTTATAACACCCGGGGCAAAGCCGATTATCTTCTTTGGCATGATGGCAACCCTTGAGGAAGGCGATGAAGTCATTTATCCGAATCCTGGCTTCCCCATCTACGAGTCCGTCATCCGCTTCCTCAGAGCCACCCCTGTCCCCCTCCCCCTACGCCAGGAACACCACTTCCGGATTAGCGTCGCCGATATTGAAGCCCGCATTACTCCCCGAACCCGCATGCTGGTGCTCAACAGCCCCCATAATCCAACCGGCAGCGTGCTCCGTTCTGAAGAGCTGGAACAAATCGCCGAGCTCGCTATCAGACACAACCTTATTGTTTTCAGCGATGAGATCTACTCGCAAATTCTCTATGATGGGGTACGCCATGTCAGCATCGTAGAGTTTGAGGGAATGAAGGAACGCACCATCGTGCTGGACGGCTTCTCCAAGACATTCGCCATGACCGGTTGGCGCATTGGTTATGGTCTCATGCCTGAGCACATTGCTGAAGTCGTAGCCCGATTGCAGACGAACTGCACCAGCTGTACAGCAACGTTCACCCAAATTGCTGGACTGGAAGCACTTCAAGAGCGCACACTCCCCGCTGTGCGTCGCTTTGTGGAGGAATTTCAACGCCGGCGCGATATCCTCGTGGATGGCCTAAACCAGCTACCAGGTATTACGTGCGTCCGCCCTGAAGGAGCCTTCTACACCTTCCCTAACATTGAAGGGACAGGACTTAGCTCGCGCGAATTTGCCGAAGCTCTGCTCACCGAAGCCGGTGTAGCATGCCTGAGCGGCACTGCCTTTGGATCATACGGAGAAGGTTTCGTTCGCTTCTCATACGCCAACTCTGTGGAAAATATCCAAGAAGCACTCCAGCGCATTGCTGACTTCCTCTCCCGCCGAGCCGTGTATCGCCCTGCACCAGAGGTGCATCATCCATGAAAGGATCGGCATTCCGCTCAGGGGTCATACTTCTGCTCGGCCTTGAACTGTGGGCACAAGGCTGGGTACGCATCACCAGCCGCTTAGAATCCGCCACACCCATTGTGGTCCAACAGTCTACCCGCACGGGGCGCTTATGGGTCAGCACTGAGTGGATACTTTATACCGCCCCTACAGTAGGAGCTGCTTGGACTGCTGTAACCTCACTTCCCTTTTCAACATACACGCTGGCCCTAGCAAGCCAGGGCGCTACTGAGGCATTGCTGGCTGTGACACCCTATGGACTATGGCGCAGCACGGACGAAGGTGCCAACTGGGCACAGACCCATCCGATTCTATCCGACCGCCGTGTGCGTCTGTGGGTGCACCCAGTTTACGCTAATGTCATTGCCGCTATGCGAGGGCAAATGCTCTGGCGTAGCACGGATGCCGGAGCATCCTGGCAACCAATGACATTACCTGGAGGAACTCTTTTCGCAGCATGTCCCTTCGGAGCCCTCGACGACGTGCTCGCCTGGAGTAGCGACGGGCTTTTCCGTAGCACCGACGGGGGTGTAACATGGGAAGCTGTGCCATCTACACTACCCCGCCAATCGGTGCAAAGTCTAGCTGTCACCGGCGGTATTGAACCCCGCCTCTTTGTGCTCATCGGTGATACTGTCTACCACAGCAGCGACGGCATCAGCTGGACTGCAACTGCAGCTCCAACGCCTCCTCGTGCTCTCTTTGCCTTCGGCAGCTCCGTCGTCGCTGTCGCTCCTGGAGCACTCTTATTATTCCGACCAAACAACACCTGGGAAACCATATACACTGGATTCACTGACCACATTACGGCCGTTCTTCCAGTTGGTCCCGATCGGCTCTTGGTAGGCTCAGAACTCCGAGGAATTGAGCTGTACCGATGGCTTCCTCAGCCACAGTGGCAACCGCTACGGACCGGCATGGATGCCCCACCAATTACCCGAATGCTCCGCTCCGAGTACAGCTTCCTTCTCGGAGGTCCCAGTGGAATCTTCTGGTCCGATACCGATATCGCAGGACTTGATAACATCTCCCTTTCTCTTCCCAAGCCAGCAACTATCACCGCTATGACCCTGCTCCAGGATGGACTCCTTGTGAGTACTCGCATAGGCATCTACCGTTACCGACGCTCCTCCGGTCAATGGTCCACTGTCGCGGAAGTACTTCCAGCTGTAGGCACCATCGTCGCACTCGCCGCCTCTCCTTCCGGGGATACTATCTTGGCACTGTCTGAGTTCGGCGAACTCCTTCGATCCACAGATGGTGGAGCCACCTGGGAAACACCCTCCTTTGCTTATCAGGTCAGCTTCCTCGAGCGCCACGGGGATACCTTTTATGCCTTCGGCACGGACGGAATTCTATATAGCCACGACGGCGGAAGTTCCTGGAGCCCTCTGACAAGTTACCCTGGGGGAAGTTGCTACTTGCTGAGCTTTCATCCGGCAACACCACAGATACTGGCCTGCTCGGCACTCCCCAACTCTCGAACAGGAGCACTCTATCGCAGCACAGATGGCGGTTCCTCATGGCAGACTCTGGAAGCCGACGAGCTCCTGGGACGTGGACTCACAACCCTTATCGCCGGCACTGCCTCTCAGACATGGTATGCCGGGACATTAGAGGGAGAGATTTTCCGCTCTTCTGACAATGGCTCGACATGGCATTCCTTGGGCATCGTTGGGGATGGGCTTCCCATCCAAGCTCTCTTAGAGCTGGGCTCACTCCTTATAGCAGGGACTTGGCGCGGGGCATGGTATCAACTGATTGTCGGAATATCGGAATCCTATTCCCCGTCCGTTATTCTCCGCATTGCCAACGGAGAGCTGCAACTCCGCTTGCCTGAGCCTACTACCGTCAGGCTCCAGATATACAATCTGCTGGGGCGGTGTCTTGGATACTGGACAACTTCCTCTCCGACGTCCTCCCTTATTCTTCCCCTCCCTGCTCTCGCCTCCGGCACGTATATGCTCCGACTCCAAGCTGGGAACAAGGAATATCACACGGTGCTACCTCTCCCGTAAAGGGCATGCTCCTTTCTGTATGCATGATCGCTCGGAACGAAGCTTCGCAAATCGGAGCTGCATTGGAAAGCGTTGCATGGGCAGATGAACGCATTGTGTTAGACTGCGGCAGCACCGATAACACAGCAGAAATCGCCTCCAAACACGGAGCACAGGTCTACTACGCTGAGCACACACCGAACTTGAATGTGAACAAAAACCGCTGCTTCCAGTTAGCCCGCGGAGAATGGATCTTGTCCTTAGACGCCGACGAACGAGTCCCCCCAGCATTGGCCGAAGAGATCCGGAAAGTCATCACGACAGCTCCACCCGAGAAGGGGTTCTGGGTACCTCGGCGCAACTGGTTTCTCGGACACCCTCTCCGCTACGGACGGCAGTATCCCGATTATCAGTTGCGTCTATTCCGACGCGGGTATGGTGCGTTTCCCGAAGGGCATATTCACGAGTACCTCCAGGTCCGTGGTCCTGTAGGATATCTCAACAATCCGCTGGAACACTTCCCGTACCGGACGCTCTCCCAGTATCTGGCAAAGGTGGACCGGGACACCGACTTCTTGGCACAGCACCTCTGTCAACAATATGGGCAATTCCGAACGTCGGTGTTCCTCCGACAGGGCATATGGCGTTCACTGCGACGTTTCCTTGAGCGCTACTGTCTTTGGGGTGGTTTTCGTGATGGCTTTCCGGGATTCCTGGCAGCATGGCTAGACAGCGTGAACATAATCCTCACGATGGCCAAGTGGTGGTATCGCTCTCAACATGAACCCTCCCATGCGCTTCCCGAAACGGACCGTGTACTGCGGTGAAGTACGTCCCACCGACGTCGGACGCCGGGTCATTCTCAACGGCTGGGTCGCTCGCATCCGGGACTTGGGGGGCGTTATTTTCTTGGACATCCGTGACCATACCGGGATTTGCCAAGCTCTCATCCGACCGGCACAACAGCCCGAGATCGCCCGGCAGGCACGACACCTCACCGTAGAGAGCGTCATCTGGCTGGAAGGAATTGTCCAATGGCGGGAAAATCCTAATCCTGCTCTTCCCACCGGACTTGTAGAGATTGCAACCGAAGCATTCGGCCTCCTCAATCCTTCCGTTCCCCCTCCATTCCCTATCAGCGACGACGTCCCCCTAACCGAAGAAGTCCGACTCCGTTATCGCTATCTGGACTTGCGCCGTCCTCAGATGCAACGCCACCTGCGACTGCGCCATCGGGTCTACCAGGTCATCCACCGCTACTTTGACCAACAAGGATTCGTGGAGATTGAAACCCCTATGCTTACGCGCTCAACACCGGAGGGAGCCCGAGACTTCCTGGTTCCCAGCCGTCTGCATCCTGGTCGCTTCTATGCCCTTCCCCAATCACCCCAGCTTTTCAAGCAGCTGCTCATGGTGGCAGGGTTTGATCGCTATGTGCAAATTGTCAAGTGTTTCCGCGACGAAGATCTCCGCGCCGACCGCCAGCCGGAATTCACACAGGTGGACGTGGAAATGGCATTCGTAGAGCGGGACGATGTGCTGGCACTGACAGAAGGGCTCTTTGCCCAACTCTGGCAGGAGCTCTGGGACATAGAGCTCAAGCTCCCTTTCCCACGACTGACTTATGCCGAATCCATGAGCCTCTACGGCACCGACAAACCTGACCTACGATATGATTTGCGCATCCACACTGTCACCGATCTCTTTGCCGATACTGCCTTTACCATCTTCCGTACAGCGTATCAGCAAGGGCACGTCATTGCAGGAATTCGGTTGGAAGGCGGGGCAGCGTATTCCCGCCGTGAGCTGGAAGAAATTGCTGAAAGCGTCCGCCCATTTGGACTTCCTGGATTAGTCTGGATTAAGTACGACACCGATGGCTGGCACTCCCCCGTAGCCAAACACCTCAGCCCCAGCGAATACGAAGGTTTACGCGAGCGCTTCCAACTTCGTGAAGGGGATCTCGTACTCTTGGTGGCCGCCCCATGGCAGACGTGCTATCCAGCCTTAGGAGCCCTACGGCAAACTCTCTCTCGCCGTGCAGGGCTAATTTCCTCGGGTTCCCCAGAGTATTGCTTCCTTTGGGTAGTAGACTTCCCACTGCTGGAATACTCTGCCGCTGAGGGACGCTACGTTGCTCGTCATCATCCCTTCACTGCTCCTCTGGAAGAAGACCTACCCCTTTTGGATATCGCGCCGGAGAAAGTTCGTGCACAAGCATACGACTTAATTCTCAACGGTGAGGAAATCGGAGGGGGAAGTATTCGCATCCACACTGCTGAACTACAGCAAAAGATATTCACCCTGCTGGGAATCAGTCCCGAGCAAGCTCGGCAGAAGTTCGGTTTCCTGCTGGAGGCCCTCCGCTACGGAGCTCCACCCCACGGTGGGATTGCCCTGGGGCTTGACCGCATTGTTATGCTCATGGCCGGCGCGGAAAGCCTACGGGATGTTATCGCCTTCCCGAAGACCACCAGTGGACTTTCTTTGGTCGATGGCGCTCCTGCCCCAGTGGAGCCAGAACAGCTAGCGGAATTGGGTATCACCCTCGTCACTCCAGACCAGACCTCATGAAACGTCGCCAGTTTCTCCGATTGGTCGCAGGTACACCGCTGCTGCTCGGTAGCCAGCAACGGCAGCGGGACACAGCTGACGGGAGCGTGACTCGTTTCATCCTGACCCGCATGATGATGAAAGCCCGTGCCGAAGGCTGGGAACACCTTCCCATTGGCGAACTGATGTGCCGCTTCGGTGAGCTATTCTTAGGAACCCTCTACGCCGCTGGAACACTGGAGAGCAGCGACGGTGTGGAACGCTGCCGTGTAGACTTCACCGGGGTAGACTGCTTCACCTTTGTAGAAGCTACGCTCTGCTTAGCCCGGGCACTCAAACGCGGTAATCCTACCTACGAGGGCTTCATGGAAGAAGTGATCCGGACGCGCTACCGCGACGGGCGTCTGGGGGATTATCCCTCGCGTTTGCACTACACCGCCGATTGGCTGTACGATAACGAGCGGCGGGGAATTCTTCGGAACATCACTTGCGACTTGGGTGGCAAACCCCGCCAAATCTCCGTCTCTTACATGTCTCAGCATCCGCATCAGTACCCTGCGCTCCGTCGTCGTCCTGAGCTCCTTGAGCAGATTGTGCTGATTGAGCACCAAATCAATGCCCACCAGCATTGGTACATTCCGCGTGAATCCGTAAGCACAGTGCTTCCCTATCTCCAGGCCGGGGATATCCTCGCTTTCACAACCAGCCGACCTGGACTGGATTACGCTCACCTCGGCCTGTCATATCCCGTCGGTGGTGTTCCCCACCTCCTCCATGCCTCCCAGACCGCTGGGAAGGTGATTGTCGACAAGCCCCTCCTCGATTACTTGGCAAGGGTACCGACACACACAGGAATTGCTGTCGCCCGAGCAGCAGAGGTACATTGAGTCCAATCGAGCTGAGTGTCCACGCCTATGGGGGAACACACCGTGTCACCACTGAACTGTTCGGTATCGGAAAAAGACCATCATCCACCCATGCCTTCTCGCATCTCGGACAGAGTCGTCTACGCTCTTTTCGTTGGACTCTGCCTCCTTAGCAACATCCCTGCTATGTCCTTCCCCCAACAGTGGCAGTACCGCCGGACTATCTCGCTTAACGGGACATGGGAGATATCCACTGACGGTGGGCAGAGTTGGTCAACGACCGTTCTCCCCCACATAGCTCCTGATGGGGCACTCCGCTACCGGCGTATTATCCGCATGGACACTGCTTCCCTCCATCAGCAATGGCATCTCGCTACGCTGGGCTTAGGTGATATTGCCGAAATTTTCCTCAACGGACGCTATGCAGCCCAATTGGTAAGCTATGGCTTCCCGACGAGCACAACACTCCCATCCCACCTGTGGCGACCGGGAGAAAATGTGTTGGAATTGCGTCTTTCCACGGAACTCCGCCATACATCCTTTTTCGGACCTCAGCGCTTACGAGGATGCTTTCGTGAACTCTTCCTGCTGGGCACCTCCTCTACATGGATACAGCGTCTTGAGGCATATGCCCGCTCTGAGCAGGGCGGGCGGCTCGGACGAGTATCCACCACTGTTACCGTCACTGGAACGCCTTCCCCGGCAGAGCCGATCCAGCTCCGAATCCGATTATTGCATCCCCTGGACAGCACCACTGTTGCCGAACAGCTCTTTCCTTTGACCCGCCTACCCCAGAGCGTTGTTGCCCAATTGGAGCTCGCCAACCCGCAACTGTGGTCACCCCGCACCCCTGTGCTCTACACACTCCTGGTTGAGCTACTGGCCGGAGCCACACCCATTGATGGAGCACGGACTCTCATTGGGTTCCGCTCTATTGCGATTCAGTCCAACGACACGACAACGCTGGTAACATGCAACGGGGAACGGTTAAATCTCTACGGTGTGGAGCACTACACCTCTGCCGTGTCCCTGCCCTCAGCCCAAAGCGACGCAGAAATTGAGCTTCTTCTGGCTGCCGGTATCACAGCAGTCCGTCTCCGGGGAAACCTCCCACATCCAGAATGGCTCTGGAAATGTGCTCAGAAAGGGATTGCCCTCATCGTAGACTTACCTGTCACAGAGCTCCCTCCGGCCTTGCTCAGGCAACCGACCACCCGCTTCCTGTTAGAGCACTATCTCCGATTGCTAACCCCACTACTGGCAAATCCAGCTATCATCGCCTTGACTCTTTGGCAAGGGTTACCAGAGCATCCAGCCGTGACAGCCTATGAGCAGATAGTACACCAACGTTTACGTCCGTTCAATCTCCTGTTTAGCGCAGAGCTCTACGGTGGTGCCCGCTCTCCACAAATGCCGAAGCTCCCACTACTTTTCGTCCGCCTCCATCCACCATTTGTTCCAGCTCATGCCACAGAACAGGAACTCCAACGCTGGATCCCGTTTCAACAAAAGGGTACTGCCCTCGTACCCGTCGGTGGACTCCCTATTGCTCCACGGAGTGAGCGGGGCTATCTTGTCCCTTACTCGGCAGAAGCGCAAGCCCAGTGGATATGGCAGTTGTTAACTCTGTGCAAAGCTCGGGCAACCGCTGGAGCTCTGATTTGGAGTTGGCAGGATTATAGGGCTGCCCGTCCACTGGTCAGTTTTCCCTTCGCTACTGGTTCCGCCTGTAGCACAGGCATTATCGCCGACGCTGCTGCTGGGTCGCCCCGTCCTGCATACGCAGCCCTCCAAGCGTTCCTCCAGGGAGACTTGGAACCTATCATACCGCCGGGTCGGCCACCGTGGGGTGTATTCCCAATGCACACACTTTGGGCAACAGCCCTTCTGCTCTTCACGGGTTGGATGCTGAATCGCTCCCAACGCCTGCGCCATACGTTTTGGCGAGCCTTGACCCGGAGTAGTTCCTTTTTTGCTGATTTGCGCGACGGACGTTTCGGAGACTACGGAACTTCCCTTCTATGTCTGGGCGTCACTGGTCTTAGCCTTGCCGCTTTTGGCTCAGTGCTCCAGGAATGGCTGCGCCTCCGACCACCCTGGGTCATCTTGCTGTGGCAACTGACCCCACTTCGATTCCTCCAAGATACCATTGGCTGGTTCTTACCCCGACCGTGGGCACAACTGCTGATGAACTTCTGCCTCTGGCTCCTTACACTCATTGCCTTTGCAGCCTTCTTCGTGTCCATTGCCCGGTTGCTCCAACGCCGATTGTCGTGGAATACTGGGCTTGTCCTGCTGACTTGGAGCAGTGTGCCCCTTATGCTCCCGCTGCCCCTGCTGCTGGTAGGAGAGCGATTGATGCAGGAGCCCATTCTGAAAATACTCTACGCTGGGGCCCTGGGTATAACGGCGCTGTGGAGTTTTTGGCGCGCACTTTATGCTCTCCATATTGTGCTCCGACTGCGCCTATGGACAATTGTCCTGAGCACCTTTTGGGGGCTTGCGCTGCTGGGAATCATTACCTTTGGAGTTTACGAAACCTCCCGTTCATTGAGCGCCTACTTGGACTACGTCATAAGCCTCTGGGGCTTACCCTAAGCATCTGATCTCATTCGTCGCAATATATTGCCTGCCAAGCTACCCGCAAAAGGCGATGGCGTCAAAACGGACGGGAAAGGAGCTAACAGAACGACAGCGGTGTGTACTGCAGGCACTGGTCCATCTCTATATCCGGACCGGGAAGCCTGTAAGCTCACGAGTACTGGCACGATATCTACGCCGGCGCCTCAACCTGAGTGCTGCCAGCATCCGCAACGTTATGGCAGAGTTGGAGGAGCTCAACTACCTGACCCACCCTCACACATCAGCAGGGCGGATACCGACTGACCGCGGCTACCGTGCCTACGTCGACAGTCTTACTTGCGCCCGCAAGTTGAGCGAACACGAACGCGCAATTATTGAGCGGGAACTCCATGACCGCTCTGACCGGGAGCACCTTTGGCAGGAAGCCTCCCGAATACTGAGTACATTTGCCTCCGCCATCGGCGTTGTACAGCCTCCCACTATAGCACAATTGCCCATCCAGCGGGTTGAACTGATTCCTGTCAGCCTTCGTCATTTCCTCGCCGTTATCATCTTCCGGTCAGGAACCATCCGTACATTCACCCTTCAATCAAACGTGGAGCTTGCATCACACCAGATAGAGCTCCTCGCAAGGCTTCTCAATCACTACCTGGTAGGTCGTTCACTGATCACCCTCCATGAGACCCTTGCAGCAGCCCAGCAAGAGTTCGCAAGCCTGCCGGAGCCGCTGCTCGCAGTGCTCCAACACTCCCTTGAACAACTACCATCGCTTTCGGACACCTCCGGGCAACTTTACATCAGTGGAGCTTTCCAGCTTCTGCACTACCCGGAGCTGAGTTCCGCTGGGCAATTACGCTCCATTGCTATCCTGCTGGAACAAGGAACTCTGCTCCGACGCCTCTTGGCTCGCTATGAACCGATCCTCCAACAGCGTCCGCTCTTCATCGGTATCGGCCGCGAGCTCCAAGAGGCATTGCTATCCAATTACGCTGTTATCCTAGCCCGTTACCACCTCGGAGAGGCTCACGGCGTGGTTGGGATCATCGGCCCTAAACGCATCTTTTACCCCAAAGCTATCTCGGTTGTATACTCTGTTGCTCGCCGCCTCTCCGAGCTCTGCGTACAGGCATAACGCCAATATTCGTCTATGCATCTTGCACTAAATATGTGCCCTCCTCGGGTAGGCTGCCACCATGACGAGTGTCCATCACAGCTCTGAGCAACCAAACGCAAACCTCGATCTGACAGAAAAGCTGCGACAGACATATCTGCAACACGAAGCTCCTCATCCTCCAGCCGAAGAAGAAGCAACGTCGCCAATTCCTTCTCCCCCCGATCAATCACCCCTGGAAAGCAGTCTCCCGGAGGCGGAGGTACTCCGAGCCGAATTGGAGCAGCTCCAGCAAACCCATCGAGAACTCCAAAAACAACACAAAGAGCTCCAGGAACAATACCTCCGCTTAGCAGCGGACTTTGACAATTACCGCAAGCGGATGACACGGGAACAAGAACTTTGGGCAGAAACCCTTACAGAACAACTCCTGCGTCAGCTTCTTCCAATTGCAGACCAACTCTCCATGGCCTTGGACGCCTCTGCCTCAACGCTGGAGTCTTTACGCCAAGGCGTCGAGCTCATCGCTCGCAATTTCCAGAGACTCCTTGAGCAACTTGGGGTCAAGCCAATTGAAGTCACGCCGGGGCAACCTTTCGACGTATATCGGCATGAGGCTGTCCTCCAGCTCCCTTCAAACGATATTCCCGCTGGACACGTTGTCAAAGAAGTACAACGAGGATACTTCTTCCGCGATCGTGTCCTGCGCTATGCACGAGTAGCCGTTTCTGTCGGCCCCCAATCCAACCACCAAAGCCTTCCGAGCGAGGAATCCACTTCTAACACAGATGCCAACGCCCAATAACCCATGCGAGACTACTACGACATCCTTGGCGTTCCGCGGACAGCAACCCTAGAAGAAATCAAAGCGGCTTACCGGAAGCTGGCTCTTCAGTACCATCCCGACCGCAATCCTGGCAATAAGGAAGCTGAGGAACGCTTTAAAGAAATCGCTGAAGCCTACGCCGTGCTCAGCGATCCGGAAAAGCGCAGACTTTATGACCGCTATGGACATGCCGGACTTCAGTCCAGTGGTTCTCCCACTCCCCACTTTACGACTCTGGAAGATGTCTTCAGCTATTTCGCTAACTTCTTCGCCGACGACTTCTTCCGGGACCTCTTCGGCACCCCAACCGGCACAGCAAGCTCGCATCGCCCTCCTACTGAACGGGGGGACGATATCCCTATCCGCCTACGGTTAACGTTAGAGGAAATTGCCCAAGGGACTGAAAAGACAATTGAGCTATCGCGCTGGAATACATGCCCATCGTGCAAAGGCACTGGGAGTCAAGCCGGACAACTCCAGCCTTGTCCTCAGTGCCATGGGCGCGGCGAAGTCCAGCACGTGAGCCGCTCTGTGTTTGGGCACGTTATCCAAATCCTTACCTGTCCTACCTGTGGTGGGACTGGAACTGTCATCCGTGATCCTTGTCCGAAGTGTCACGGAGAAGGACGCCTCTGGGGTACCGCGACCCTTACCCTTCGAATTCCCCCGGGCACCATCGGAGGAACACGCTTGACCATTCGTGGGGAAGGACACGCAGGACAGAGAGGAGCTCCCCCTGGAGACCTCGTGGTCTTGATTGAGGAGACGGAACATCCCATCTTCCAGCGCAAGGGCTCCGACATCCATGCCACATATGCCCTCAGCTTCCCGGAAGCAGTATTGGGAACAGTTGTGGAGGTTCCTACTGTATGGGGAACGAGCACTGTGAAAATCCAACCGGGAACGCAGCCCGGTACTGTTATCCGCCTACCAGGACAGGGCTTACCTAGTGGAGATGCTCGTCGGCGCGGTGACCACTACGTACATGTCACCGTCTACATCCCCGAAAAGCTTACCACGGAGGAACAACAGCTCGTGGAGCAGCTCCGTCAAAGCCCCTTTATCTATCCTCCCGAACGCCGAGTTCAGCCGTCGGGGACAGGAAAACCAAAGGATGAGAAGCAAAACAGCTTTTGGAAAAGAGTCCGTCATCATCGTCCCCGCTGATGGCACTGTGGGATATGCTCCAACGGGCACTGGGCATCAATCGTCGGGAGGCGATAGCAGTAACAGCTATTGTGGGACTCCTCGCTGCTGGCGCCCTTCTCCGCTGGGCATTCTCCCCCACGACATACCCGCTTCCATCACACCTCCAGCGTTTACTTGACAGCTTAGCACTCGCATATGCCGCCAGTCTCCCGTCCGACACCTCCGTCCCCACTCCCCTTGGGAAAGCTCCGGATACACGTTCATCACAAGTGAGCTCGTCCCCTACCAATAGACGCCCATCCCCTTTGGCTCCTGTCAACATCAATACAGCTACGAAGGCAGAGTTGATGAGCTTACCCGGGATTGGCGAGGTAACTGCCGAACGCATCCTAGAGTATCGTCGTCGAAAACCTTTTGAGAGTCCCGAAGAGCTGTTAGAGATTAAAGGAATCGGACCGAAAAAGCTGGAGCGGCTGCGTCCGTACATTCGCCTCCGGTGACACCGTGTATGCTGTGGCTGTCCATATCACCCCCGGTGCCCTCTGGACAATCGCTGTAGAGTACGCTGCTGCTGGATTGCGCCTCCACAGAGCTGCACGCATTCCTTGGGCAGGGGAAGCTCATCAGAGCTTTGCTGTCCTTCGAGAGCCTATTGACTCTTGGATAGCCCATTTACCGATTTCTCCAACACAACTACATTTGGCTCTGTCGCCAGAATTTGCAACCCTAGTCCACTCCTTCCCTGTCGAAAATACCCCTTCCCAAGACCAGCTTGCTGCCATCGTAGAGTTTGAGCTCCAGCAGTTTCTCACAACCTACGACCGTCAGCGTTACGTTACCTTCGTCCTTCCCCTCCGAGTGAACGGCGAAATGAAGGAGGCTGTAGCGATAACATATGCCCGTGCCGATATAGAGCAATTACACGCCTTATGTCAACCCGAACTCTTGACTACAACGATTTTGCCGGACTGGTTCAGTCTCCCCGCATTCTGGCGGTATACGTATCCGGAGCTCGCCGACCGTAGCGCTGTTCTCCTCAACCTCCAGCCCCCGTATATTGACGTGCTCTTCCTTGTCCATGGGAAGATAGCTCTGTTCCGTACCCTACCTGCACCCGACAGCTCACCCGAAGCCTTAGCACAGCAATGTGCCTCGATCTTTTCCTCCTACCGCTCTTTCCTATCTCCCCCCGCAGAGGCACTCTTCATTTTCGGACAGGCACTTCACCGCTCCCTCATAGACCTCCTCCAGGCGAACTTCACCTCCACTGGGAATGCCCCCATTCTCAAGCGCCTGAATGCCTTTCGGATGTACCTTCCACCGTCCGATGAACGGATGTGCCACTATGCTATTCGCACAGCGCATCTCTTCTGGGCATGTACCGGGGTATGTTTGCCACCGGAGGAATCCATCCTGAAGCTCTGATGCGCATCACCGGAGGCATATGGCGTGGTCGGCGTTTTCCCATCGTTGTTCCCGCGGGCGTACGCCCTACGATGGATCGCGTTCGGAAAGCCCTCTTTGACCGCCTGCAGGGAATGATTGCTCTCCAGGGAATAATCGTCGCAGACCTCTTCGCCGGTACTGGTACCTTAGGTATCGAAGCCCTCAGCCGCGGAGCCACATATTGCATCTTTGTAGAGCGAAACCGTCGCCTCACCGAATTCCTCCATTGTGTACTCTCCCTCTTGACACTCAATCCACGGCACTACCGGATTATCACCGGCGATGTCTTCCGAGTTCTCCGCTATTGGGAAGAGCTAGACCTGCCCCGTCCCCACCTTCTCTTTGCCGATCCGCCTTACCAGAGCCTGCTGGGGAACCGTCTCTTACGAGCACTGGCTGAGTCCCATTGGCTCCGCCCCGGTGCGCTGCTCTGCCTAGAGCTCAGCCGCTGGGAAACTGTTGCCCACGCACCAGCCGGATGGCAGCTCCACAGTGAACGCCTCTTCGGGGAAACCCGCCTCCAATGGTGGTACTGGCATGGTACAGACAATGCGACGAGCACTCTACCCGGGGACCTTTGACCCAATTACGAATGGGCACATAGACGTCATTGAGCGCGCAGCCCAGCTTTTTGACCACGTCATCGTTCTCATCGGAGAAAATCCAGCCAAAAAGCCTCTTTTCAGCGAAGCAGAACGACGGCAGATGGCGGAAGAATCCCTTGCCCATCTGCCAAACGTCAGTGTGGACGTTTATCATGGACTGATTGTCAACTACGCTCAGAACTGCGGTGCGGCGGCTATCATTCGCGGACTGCGAGCAATCTCCGATTTTGAATACGAGCTGCAAATGGCGCTCATTAACCGTCGCATGGCACCGGAAGTATGCACTGTATTCTTAGCCCCAAGTGAGCGTTACATTTACGTGAACTCCTCCATCGTGCGGGAGTTAGTCCGATTTGGGCATCTCCCCGTAGACTTGGTCCCCGAGCCCGTCGCCCGACGCCTCCACAGCCTCCTTCTCCAACAGCGCCAAAAGAGCCATTATTGACGCGCCTGCTCGCAAAGTTCCGCCAGGATTTGCAGCGCCTGCAATGGGGTCAGGGCATTCGGATCCAACTGCTGCAGCCGCTGCCGGAGAGGCTCGTCGACCATGGTAAAGATTGTGAGCTGAACAGGCTGACGACGCTCCATTGCCTCAGGGCGCAGAGAAACGGAGGAACGCCCGTGCTCCCTTTCCAAGACGAGCAAAATCTCCTCTGCCCGCCGTATAACCCACTCGGGGATACCTGCCATTCGGGCAACGTGAATACCGAAGGAATGGTCTGTCCCACCCGGTAGGATCCGATGGGTGAAGAGGAGTTGCCCATCTACTTCACGAACCTCGGCATGGTAAGCCCGAATCCGCTCATATTGTTCTGCCAATGCATTGAGCTCGTGGTAGTGCGTTGCAAAAAGCGTGCGGGCACGCACAAACTCATGAATGTATTCGGCCACCGCCCACGCAATGGAAATTCCATCAAAGGTCGCAGTCCCACGTCCGACCTCATCCAGCAGAATAAGGCTGCGGCGGGTCGCATTGTGGAGAATCGCCGCCGTTTCGTGCATTTCCACTAAGAAGGTGCTTTCCCCGCCGGTGATGTTATCGTGAGCCCCAACACGGGTAAAAATCCGATCTACAACGCCGATACGTGCCCGCTGCGCCGGGACGAAGCTTCCAATCTGTGCCAACAACACAATAAGCCCAACCTGGCGCAGATAGCACGACTTCCCTGACATGTTGGGTCCAGTTACTACGTGCAGTTGCTCTCGTTCCGTATCCATGTATGTGTCGTTGGGGACATACGGCTCACCCGGCGGCAGTAAGCGCTCAACGACAGGATGGCGTCCAGCGCGGATGTCAATGATTTCCGACTCATCCACTTCCGGCTCGCAATAGCCATACTCATGCGCTACCTCTGCCAAGCTCTGGAGACAATCTACCGTTGCAACGGCTCGGGCAACTTCCTGCAGCGCGATAACATGCTGCAGCACCTCCTGCCGGACTTGGCCCATCAGCTCCTGCTCCAGTGCTGCAATACGCTCCCCAGCATGCATGAGCTTCAGCTCCATTTCCTTGAGCGTTGGAGTCGTATAACGCTCCGCGTTCGTGAGTGTCTGTTTGCGTTCGTAGTCCGGCGGGATTTTCGAACGATGGACGTGGGTGACCTCAATGTAGTAGCCGAACACGGCATTGTATCCTACTTTGAGCGAGGGAATCCCTGTCCGCTGACGTTCCGCTTCTTGATAGCGAACAAGCCACTCTTTAGCAGTTTGCAGCAAACCACGGAGCTCATCCAGTTCGGCGGAGACACCCTCCCGGAAGATAGCTCCACTGCCAAACTCCGAGGTAGGAGACTCTTGAAACAGCGTCTGCAACCGCTCTCCCAAAGGCAGTACCGCTGGAAGCAGCTCCTCCCATTGCAACTCTGCAAGAAGTCCGGTGGCAGGCAGTTCGCGAAGTAATTCTGCCAACTGGCGACACAGCAGGATACTCTGTCCCAATTGGCAGTATTCCCGCGGGATTGCCCGACCCGTTGCAATCCGCGAGATCAGGCGCTCTATATCCCCGAGCTGGGGCAAAAGTTGCCGGAGGCGCTGCCGCAACCCAGGATGTTCGTAAAAAGCCCGCACAGCGGCTAAACGCTGGCGGATTGCCTCCGGACGGCGCAGGGGACGGTGGAGCCAGAACTTCAGCAAGCGTCCTCCCATAGGGGTCTGCGTCTTGTCCAGAACACGCCACAGACTGCCATCCACTCGTCCCTCAGCAGCCGTGGCCAAAAGTTCCAGGTTCCGCCGCGTCGCCGCATCCAGCTCCATATAGTCCGAGGCGTTATAGTAGCGAAGGCGCTGTAGGTGTGATGCCTGCTCTTGCTGGGTCTCACGGATGTAGTGCAGCACCGCTCCCGCCGCCTCTATCCCCTGCGTCAGATGGTCCACTCCAAACCCCTTCAGACTCCCAACTCCGAAATGGCGCTGCAGGAGCTGGCGCGCAAAGTCTTCTTCCACAATCCAGTCCTCTAACCGAGTCAGGACCGGACCCCAACGGAGTTGCTCGCGCCACTCCTGAAAGGTCCGATAATCCCGGCGGGCAAGTAGAATCTCCGCCGGTGCAAAGCTTTCCAGGACTTCTATGACCCGCTGTGGTTCCACCTCCGTGACGAAAAACTCCCCCGTAGAAGCCTCCGCAAAAGCAATCCCTACTTGCTGTCCCGCTCGCACTGGCAATGCAACAGCAGCAACATATCGACTCTGCTTGGCCTCCAGCAGCTTCTCATAGAGCGCAACCCCTGGTGTCACAACTTCAACGACTCCGCGCCGGACGATTCCCCGGGCAAACTTGGGGTCCTCCAGCTGCTCACAGACCGCTACCCGGTAACCTGCCCGCACTAACTTTGGCAAGTACGTATCCAACTGATGATGGGGAAAGCCTGCCATGGGGACATCGCCTGCGGCTCCGTTGTTGCGCCGCGTCAGAGCAATACCGCAGATGCGCGCCGTAATGGCGGCGTCCTCTTCAAAGGTCTCGTAGAAATCTCCCAACCGGAAGAGCACAATCGTATCCGGATAGCGCTGCTTAATCTGCCGATACTGTCGCATCAGCGGTGTTTCCGCCACGCGTCCCATCGGACAGCCCCCATCCTTAGCATACAGCTATACAAAGATACACTTTCGGTCTCCATCCTCCCTCTGTTAGTGTCCACTGCGCCCCAAAGGCTAGACGAAAAACTGACTTTCGTCAGCCCAGAAGTTTGCAAAGGTCATTGTCCATCCAAGAAACTCGCCAGAAGTTTGTGCTGTCAACAGGAAAGTCCAACAATAGGCTGGTGTGATCATGACCGCGCAAATACTCTCCCGCGTCCTTGTATGGTCCCTCCCAGTAGGTGCACTGGTGATTGTAGGGCTCATCAGTGGATGCCCAAGTCCTAAGCAGACAGTCGCCACCGGTGATGCTGCCTCTCGCGTCTACGTCCCACCGGGGCAATATGATGAGTTCTATGCCTTCCTTTCAGGAGGCTTTAGCGGACAAGTAACTGTTCACGGGCTACCCAGCGGGCGTTTGCTCAAAGTTATCCCTGTTTTTTCTGTTCACCCGGAGAACGGGTACGGCTACACCCCGGAGACGCAACCCCTTCTGATGACATCGCACGGCTTTATCCCATGGGATGACTCCCATCACCCGGAGCTCTCGCAAACAGACGGAGTTCCCGATGGACGCTGGCTCTTCATCAACTCCAATAACACCCCACGAGTAGCCCGCATTGACCTGCGGACCTTTGAGACAGTGGAAATCATAGAGATCCCGAACTCGGGGGGAAACCATGCTTCACCCTTCGTCACGCAAAACACGGAATACGTCGTCGCTGCTACCCGCTTCAGCGTTCCTATCCCTCAAAAAGATGTCCCAATCGCCACATACAAGGAGAACTTCAATGGCACGCTCAGCTTCATCAAAGTAGACCCTAAAAGTGGTCGGATGGAGCTGGCATTCCAGATCCTGGTGCCAGGCTATAACTACGACTTAGCCCACGCAGGCAAAGGCCCCTCCCACGGATGGGCTTTCTTCACTGCCTATAACACTGAGCAAGCTCACACGCTATTAGAGGTTAACGCCTCCCAGCGCGATAAGGACTTCATTGCGGCGGTCAACTGGAAGAAGGCAGAGGAGTACCTAGCCCAGGGCAAATACCACGAAATGCCAGCAGAGTACTACCACAATGTCTACGACGAGCAGAAACACATGGCCACTTCCCGTGTTCTGACAAAGGTCAAGGTCCTGATTCCTTCAGAGTGCCCTGGCATGATCTACTACTTGCCTACTCCAAAGTCCCCGCATGGGGTCGATGTAGACCCATCGGGCGAGTACATCGTTGCAGGAGGGAAACTGGCAACCGTCATTCCGGTGCACTCCTTCTCCAAGATGCTCAAGGCAATCGAGAATCAGGAGTTCGACACTACCATTGACGGAATCCCCGTGCTAAAGTACGAAGCCGTTTTGGCCGGGGAGGTTAAAACCCCAGGATTGGGGCCCCTCCATACCGAGTTTGATGGTAAGGGCTACGCGTACACCTCGCACTTTGTCTCCTCCGAGGTCGTGAAATGGAAGCTGGGTACGTGGGAAGTCGTTGACCGTATTCCCACATACTATAGCATTGGGCATCTGATGATCCCCGGCGGGGACAGCCGTAAGCCATGGGGTAAGTACCTGCTGGCGATGAACAAGATCACCAAGGACCGATATCTCCCAACTGGTCCGGAGCTTGTACAGTCGGCGCAGCTGATTGACATCTCGGGCGAAAAGATGCGCCTGCTGTTAGACTTCCCCACACTCGGCGAACCGCACTACGCCCAAGGCCTGCCAGCGGAGCTGATCACGAAGAACAATCTCAAGGTGTATCCGCTGCAGGAGAATGCCCATCCCTTCGCAGTCAAATCCGTCGAGCAAGCCCGTGTGGAGAGAAAGGGGAACGAAGTACATGTCTACATGACCGCCGTGCGGAGTCACTTCCGCCCCGATAATATCGAAGGCATTCAGGTAGGTGACAAAGTGTTCTTCCACGTCACCAACTTGGAGCAGGATTGGGACATACCGCATGGCTTCGCTATCTTAGGTTCGAACACAGCAGAGATTCTCGTTATGCCAGGACAGACGAAGACGCTCGTGTGGGAGCCGAAGAAGCCTGGTGTGTATCCCTTCTACTGCACCGACTTCTGCTCAGCTCTCCATCAGGAAATGCAAGGATACGTGCGGGTATCTCCCCGCGGAGCGAACGTCCCGCTGACATACGGCACAGGACAGGAATAATGAGTCCCTTGTGATAGGCGGGGGAGGATACTCCCCCGCTTATTTTTTGTGAATGTTCTACAGCACCTGAAGCCCTTACCATGCGACCTGCTGTACGGCTCTCCATACTCATTGCTGTCCTATCGCTCGGATTCCTCTTTGTGCTCCCTCTGTGGAGTATCCGACTGGAAGCCCCGCAATACCCCGAGGGGGTCTCCATGGAAATTTGGCTGACAAAGCTGAGTGGACAGCTGGACCTCATCAATGCACTCAACCATTACATCGGTATGCGTCCTATCCACCAAGAGAATTTCCCTGAGCTAAATCTTATGCCATGGCTCATCCTGGGGCTGATTGGACTGGGGCTTCTGGTTGTGCTCTTCAACCGACGTTGGCTCTTGGGGATATGGGTTATCGTCTTTGGACTTCTCATTGCCATCGGACTGGTGGATTTCTACCGATGGGGCTATGAATACGGCCACAACTTAGATCCCCGGGCACCTATTAAGGTCCCCGGTATGGCGTATCAACCACCGCTGATTGGCTCCAAACGACTGCTCAACTTCGTGGCCCATTCTTATCCTGCCGCCGGAGGATTGATTGCCTTCGGCTCATTCGTGATCGGAACCGTTATGCTAACGGCGGAATGCCTCCATGCCCGCCGGCAAAAACGCCGTTGCATGGATATCGGATGGAAAAGCCGTGTCCCGGTAACCGTACCATGAACCAATGGAGGTTCTTTGCAAGCGGACTGTTCGTGCTCCTTTTGGGATGCCAGCCTCAGCCTCGCCCCATCCACTTTGGTGAAGAGCTCTGCGCCTACTGTCAGATGGGCATCTCCGATCCACGGTTCGGCGCTGAGATAGTCACGCGGCAGGGACGGGTGTTTGTGTTTGACGCGCTGGAGTGCATGGTAGAATTCGAACGTGCCGGTTCAATCCCCACTGAGCAGATCCATTCTCGGTGGGTCATAGACTTCAGCCAACCGGGAAAACTCATTGCTGTAGAGGCAGCGGAATTCGTCTTCACCCCTCAGATCCATAGCCCGATGGGACTCAATGTCTACGCTCTCCCTCAAGGACGCTACGAACACGATACTGTCCTCCCCCGGGGTCGCAAGCTCACTTGGCAGGAGGTGGTGGAGCTGGTCCGGGCCCAATGGCGGGAAGGACCACCTCGAGGCTCCCCGATGCCGTAACGCAACTCCGAAACAGCTAATGCAGATGCTGAGCTTGCTCCTCGCTCTCACGGTAAGCCTCTCACCGCCTATCTCCTCCCGTCTCCTTTTGGTAGGAACTGCCCATATACCGACTGTGCGAATAGCCCTACAGCAAGCACGACCGGGCGATACCCTCCGCCTCTTACCCGGAGTCTATCGCGAACATGCCCTGGTCGTCCGTGTCCCTTTGCTCATAGAGGGAAGCCAGAAGGCTATCCTTGACGGGGAGGGCAAAGGAGAGATCTTACGTATTCTTGCTTCTGGCACCACCGTCCGCGGTCTCACTCTCCGAGGCTCAGGAGTGAGCTTCCTACATGAGAACGCCGCCATTCGAGTAGAGGAGGCTTCCGATTGCCGCATTGAGAACAATCGCATAGAAGACAGCTTCTTTGGTATCTACTTGGCAAAGGCTGCTCGATGCACGGTGGCGCACAACTTCCTTTTCGGTAAAGCCGAACGGGAAGTAACCTCGGGCAATGGGATCCACCTGTGGTACTGCCGGGACATTCTCATTCGCTCTAACTTCATCCGGCGCCACCGTGACGGTATCTACTTTGAGTTCGTCCGAAACAGTCTGGTGGACTCCAATATCTCCGAAGCCAATCTGCGTTATGGTCTCCACTTCATGTTCTCCGATAGCTGCCGATACACGTTTAATCTCTTCCGGGAGAACAGGGCCGGCGTTGCCGTCATGTACACCCGCAACGTCTTCGTGGAACGTAATCGCTTTGAGCACAATTGGGGAACATCCGCTTACGGGCTTCTGCTCAAAGATATCAGCCACAGCCGTATTCGGCACAACCTCTTCTTGAGTAACACCACAGGCCTATACAGCGAATCCTCGACACACAACGTCATTGACAGCAATCGCTTCCTTGCAAATGGATGGGCAGTCCGACTCATGGCAAGCTCAACCGACAACCTCTTCCACGGGAACAGCTTTGTTTCTAACACGATGGACCTTACCACCAACAGCACTACCTCTTTCAACACCTTCCGAGCAAACTACTGGAGTCGCTACCGTGGCTATGACCTCAACCGTGACGGATATGGCGATGTCCCCTTCTATCCAGTCAGTGCCTTTGCAATCCTGACAGAACGCTATCCCGCACTTCTGCTGCTCCTACGGAGCTTTGTACTGGAGATATGGGAGCTAGCCGAACGCATCTTCCCTGTGCTCATCCCCTCAGCGATTCAGGATCCATATCCCCTGCTGAAACCTGTCGTATGATAGAGTTCCGGAACCTCACGAAGCGCTTCGGTAAGAATACTGTGCTGCGCGGCATCTCCCTGGCTTTATCGCCAGGAAGCAGTGTTGCAATCTTAGGACCCAATGCCTCGGGGAAGACCACTCTCCTCAAGTGCCTTCTGGGTCTAACCCGCCCCGACGAGGGGACAATCCTGGTCAATGGCGTCCCTATCACCGATTCCCCCCTCTACCGGCACCGTATTGGCTATATGCCGCAGCACCCCCACTTTCCGGAAAATCTCCAGGTCGCTGAAGTCATCGAGCTGGTCAAACGCGTCCGGGCAATCGCTGCCCCAATTGAGGCACCTTACATTGAGCGCTTCCGGCTGGAGACAGAGCTGAAAAAGCCTATTCGCGCCCTTTCCGGAGGGACACGACAAAAACTCAGCGCTGTCTTGGCCTTCATGGTAGAAGCGGACATCTTTGTTTTAGACGAGCCTACAGCGGGCTTAGATCCGCTTGCTCTGAGAGTGCTCAAAGATGAAATCCAACAGCGCCGTGCTCGCGGCTGCACGATTTTGATGACTACCCATACTCTCGGCGATGTCCCCGAACTCTGCGACGAAGTACTCTTCCTGCTGGAAGGGAAGATCGCCTTCCGCGAAACGGTGGCCGAGCTCTTCGCTTCGACAAACAGTCGGCACTTTGATGAAGCAATCCTTTTGCGGCTTCAGCAGCGATGACAAGCGCCATCCGCGTCATCCTGGACTTCCAGCTGCGCCATGCTCTCCGAAGCCGTTGGCTTCTCTTCTACAGCACGGTTCTCCTTATCCTGACCGCTCTCCTCTTCTGGTTCGGAGGCACAGCGGAACATGTCGTCATCAGCCTCCTTAACATCGTACTGCTTCTGGTCCCACTGATCGCTCTCCTATACGGCGTTTTGGGTATCAGCCAAGCACGGGAATTCCTGGAGCTTATGCTAGCTCAACCCATGCAGCGCTATGAGCTGTTTTGGGGAACCTTCATTGGCATGACACTTCCGCTGACCCTGGCTGTCCCTATCAGCATCGGCATCCCTTGGCTGATGCTGATTCATCAGCAATGGGGATTATACGCAACTCTAGCTTTCGGGAGTGCACTGCTAACCCTGGTCGGGGCTGGATTTGGAATGGCTTTCGCCCTGTGGTGGGAAGAACGCCTACGCGCCGTCGGCTTATCCTTCGCCCTCTGGTTTACCTTGGCAGTGCTCTACGACGCCCTCGTTCTTCTGATGGGAGTCGTACTGCATAACTATCCGGTTGAGCATGCTCTTCTGGGCCTGATGTTCCTAAACCCTATAGATTTGGTGCGTGTTGCAACCCTGCTCCAGCTGGATACAGCAGCCCTTTTGGGGTATACCGGAGCACTGCTCCAGAAGTTTGCTGGAAGCACCATCGGTATTCTGTTAACGGCCACAGCTCTCCTCCTTTGGACTTTGCTCCCGATTATCCTTGCCCTCCGCAGTTTTGTTCGCAAGGACTTTTAAGACAAGCCGACCGTAGAGCCCAGGGCAGCAAACGGCGAAGGAATCTCTACCGACGCTCAGCAAGCTCCGTGACAAACAGCTCTGCTGCCCGCTCGGCAACTCCCGGCTTTCCTAACAGCGAGCGCAATTCCTGAAATCCTTCCCACTGCTGTTGAGCAACCTCCGTCTCCAGAAGGCAGAGGAGTGCTCGTGCTAATACTGCCGGACGTGCCTGATGCTGCAGGAACTCCGGCACAATGGGCTTCTGCAAAAGTAAATTCACCAGGACCGCCGAAGGGAGCCGAACAAGCATCCGTGCAATCCCATACGACAGCCACGACGTGCGGTAAAAGGCTGCAAATGGCATACCGCAGAGTGCCGCCTCCAGAGTGGAGGTCCCCACCTTTACCAAGCCAGCACGGCTGTTTGCCAAAAGGGCATAAGGGTCGGGCTGGTATTCCCAAAGCTCACTTTGGAATGCCCACCGAGGGCTCATGGCCGGCGGGAGCGCCACAGAAAAGGTGGCATGCGGCATTGCGCGTCGCAGGATCGCTATCGTCTGCCGCAGGAGGGGAAGATGCCGCTGCAGCTCCAGCGGTCGGCTCCCTGGCAGAAACGCTATCTGGAATGGTCGCTTGTCCAAAGATTGCGGCGGATTAGCAAGCTGTGGCTCATCCATGAGCGGATGTCCAACGAAGGTGCAGCGGACTCCTGCTCGCTGGAAAAGCTCCACTTCAAAGGGAAAGGCAACCACCAATAAAGTGACTACCTCAGCCAGTGTCTGCAGCCGCCACTTTCCCCACGCCCAGGTCTGCGGAGCAATGTAGTAGTATACGGGAATTCCCCGACGGGCTGCCCGCCGTGCCAATTGCAGGTTGAAACCGGGATAATCCACCAGGACAACAGCCCGTACCCGATAGTCACAGAGAGCTTCTTCACACCGCTGCAAGAGTCGACGGAAAAAGCGATACTGGCGAGCTACTTCCCAGAAGCCAACCACATTCACAGATTGGAACGGCACCAAAGAGCGCAATCCCTCTGCCTCCATCCGTGCCCCACCGATACCCAGGAACTCTACCTCGGGCTCTAGTTTCCGCCATGCTGCCATAAGCCGTGCAGCATATCGCTCGCCCGAGGGATCCCCGGCCACGATAAAAATGCGGTACGACATCAGGGTTCCAAATTCACCAGTGCCCGCAGTGCTGTAATCTCCTGTGCTGTCAGATGGCGAGCTTGTCCCCGTGACAGCCCTTGACACGTCAAGAATGCAAAGGCACGGCGGTGGAGCTTCAGCACTCGGTATCCCAACTTCGCAAACGCTCGGTGCAAAAATCGGTCCTGACCAACGAGCTCTACATACACACGGCGCCGATTCTGAATATCCGGTTCCACCGCCACAGCTTTGAATACGCCGTCCCGCAGCTTCACTCCCTCCGTCAACGCCCGCATGTGTTCCGGGCGCACAGGACGGTCCAAGGTAACTGTATAGACCCGTGGAACCCGATAGCGAGGGTGCATCAGCCGATTTGCCAACTCCCCATCGTTTGTCAGCAGGAGCGCCCCCGTTGCATTCCGCTCTAAACGGCCCACGGGATAAACCCGCTCCTTCGTCCGCACAAGCTGTAGCACTGTCTTACGCCCCTTCTCATCCCGTACCGTGCAGAGGTAGTCCTTGGGTTTGTGCAGTAGAATGTACACCAAGCGCCGGTAAGACCGGACTCGGTTACCGTCTACAGTGACTTCATCCCAGGGGAAGACCCGCATGCCAATAGTGGCGGGCTTACCATTGACCTTGACCCGCCCCTGGCGGATGAGCTCATCGGCTTTGCGCCGCGAAGCAATCCCTGCATCGGCAAGGAACTTGTTAATGCGGGTCCCCTCCGCCTGCTGCGCCGACGTCTCCCGACGTTGCGACTGCGCCATGAAAGTGCTCTCCTACAGGAAACTTTCAAAAAAGACGCACAGGGGACTCCGTCATTATCGGAGCCGGGCAAGTACCTGAGGCAAAACCTCTTGCGGAAGAATTCCCTCCAAACACGCATGCGTCCCCAGCGGACAGCGTCGCCCTCCGTGAATCGAGCAGGGACGGCAAGGAAGGGAACGCCCTATAACACATGAGCGTGGTAGCCGCGGAGCAAAACCAAATTCGGGAATCGTGGGACCAAAGAGAGCGACAACCGGAGTCCCCACTAACTCCGCCAGATGAATCGGAGCACTGTCGTTACACACAACACAAGCTGTCCGCCGGAATAACGCTAAAAGCTCTGGAATCTCTAAGCGTCCGGCAAGGGAAGGAACCTCAGCTAAGCGGGCAATCTCCTCGCATAATGCCTTCTCCGCTAAAGCTCCCGTCACAACAACTGAGCATCCTTCGGCGCGGAGCTGCCGCGCCAAAGTAGCATAGTGGCGCGGACTCCACCGCTTCGTCTGCCATGCCGAACCTGGCGCAAGCACAACAAGTGGCGCCATCTGCCTAATTCCTAGGCTCTGCAACAGCCGCTCCACCTGCTGCTCCGCCTCACCCAATGGACGGAGGCGAACGGAAACATTGGCAAAAGCACGCCACTGCTCCCCAACCTCGGCGAAAACACTCAAAAAGGACAGATTCCGCTCTACCTCGTGCAAATGCCATCCGTAGGGAATCCGTAGCGCGTAGACCCACGGCAAAGCACTTCGGCTACTACCAATGGCACATTGCGGTGAACTCCACCGCGCCAGCAACGCCGTCCGCAGAGAGCGGTGGAGGACAAGGAGAAGCTCTGCTCCCCATTGGCGGAGCCGTTGCGCACAGCGGCGTAATCCCCCAAAACCCGCATCCACTCCACGCTTGTCGTAGACAATCACCTCATCCACCGCCTCCGCACAAGCAGCCAACGGAGCTGCAGCAGGGATGACAACAAGAGCTCGACGTGCTTCCGGGTGAATCTGCCGTAGGGCCTCCGCCAAGGGCAACGTCAAGGCAACATCCCCCAGATATGCCATCTGCACGATAGCAATTCGGTAGAAATCACGAAGCCGTAGGCAACGGCGTGGCATGCAGTAGAGGACGGCTATACTTCCACCGACGATGCTGCCAGAGCCAGAGCTCTGGACGTTGGGTGATCAGCGCTTCTAAACGCCGCAGATAGCGCGCCGTCAGTTCCCGTACCCCCTCTGCAGTGTCCGGCAAATCCATAGCGGGCAGCTCCTCCAACGGCACAACGTAGCGCCCATCTGGTTGGCGCAATGCAAAACCTAAGATGATTGGCACCCGGAAGCGTAATGCCACCGCCGCCGGGAAGGTGTGAACAGGCACCTCTGCCCCGAAGAAGGGAAGCCATAGGGCGCTTTCCGGCGCCGCCCGTTGATCGGCAAGGAATGCAACCGCTTCCCGTCGGTGCAGTGCCCGAACAATTGCCCACGGGGCTTGCTCAAGCTCAACGAGTCGATTCCCCCAACGGGTACGGAAATGGCTTAGCCAACGATTGACCGCCGGATCCCGCTGCTGCTTGACGATAACCGTGACAGGGATGCCCAAAGGACGCAATGCCAACCCCGCAGCACATGCCAACCACTCCCAATTGCCATAATGCGCCGAAAGCAGCAACAATCCACGTCCACGAGCAGCGCACTCCGCAAAGAGCTCAGGGTTGAGAAACTGCAGTCGCTTGCTGAATTCCTCCTCCTCTAACCACGCAAGGCTCAATACCTCGGTCAGTACGATCCCGGCGTTCGTGTAACAGCGCCGAGCAATGTGCCAATGCCACGACGATGTCCGATCCGGAAAAGCCCGCCGGAGATTCTCCACCGTAGTCCTCCGTCGGTCTGCATCAGCCCACCACCAGAGCCGACCCCAAAACCATCCCAGAACGCGATAGAATCTCCATGGGACAAAGCGCAGCAGAGGTATCACCGCTCGGAGTATCCCAATCAGAAACCGCTCCCCTAGGTGAAGCCAACGCCGCATTCGCTATTGTCCGCTCTGCACCCGATAAGCACGATAGAGGCGCTGCAAAAGCTGTAAATCCTCCCACGCCGGACGCTTCCACTGCGGATTCCGCAACAACGCCGCCGGATGGTATGTCACCACCATTACCATCCCCTGAAACGGGATTGGACGCCCCCGAAGCTCCGTAATCTTGAACTCCTTCCCTAGCAGCGCCGTTGCTGCCGTGGCTCCCAGAGCAAGGATGAAGGCAGGCTGAATCAGCTCTAACTGCTTCCACAAGTACGGACGGCACGTGGCAATCTCCTGCGGCGTAGGACGCCGATTGCCGGGAGGACGACACTTGAGAATGTTGCAAATGTAGACCTCCTCCCGCCGCAAATCAATTGCCTGCAGCATCCGATTGAGCAATTGCCCAGCAGCACCAACGAAGGGCTCTCCACGAGCATCTTCCTCCGCCCCCGGAGCTTCGCCAATAACGACGATATCCGCACGGGGATTGCCAACGCCGAAGACAAAATGCGTCCGCGTCAGCCCCAGGGGACATGCCGTGCATGTGTGGATTCGCTCGTATAGTTCGCCCAGATTCTGACTCTGCAACCACTCCGGCGGGGTATCAAAGAGGTCGTGTCCCCCCATCTCTGGCATACGGAAGCGCGGACGATTGAGGCTTGGCAAAACCGTCTCACCCCTTGTCGGATTAGGATTAACGGAAAGATTCACCCGTTGCTCCGCTTCTGCAGGAGACGGAGCAGGAGCCGCTACCGCTTGCGCTAGAGACGGCTCCCCGTAAGCACGCTCTCCCAGCAACTGGCGTCGAAGCCGAATCCACTGCTGCAGTTGGCCCCAGAGAGAGCTTTCCATCGGTATCAGACGTCCAGGTGCTTAACGAACAGCGCATTGCGCTCGATAAATTCCCGGCGCGGTTCCACCTTATCCCCCATGAGCATATCAAAGATACGAGTGGCTTCAGCCGCATTCTCAATGGTCACCTGCAGGAGTGTTCGCGTCTCCGGATTCATCGTCGTCTCCCATAGCTGCTCCGGATTCATTTCGCCCAACCCCTTGAAGCGAGTAATCGTGATGGAATCCGGGCGTACACCTTCGGCACGGAGACGTTCCAGGAAAGCATCACGCTCGGTGTCTGAGTAGGCATACAAATCCTGCTTCCCGTGCGAAATCTTGTACAACGGCGGCTGGGCAATGTAGAGGCGCCCTTCGTAGATGAGCTCCCGCATGTAGCGGAAGAAAAGTGTCAGCAACAGAGTGCGGATATGCGAGCCATCAACATCGGCATCGGACATAAGGATGATCTTGCCGTAACGAGCTTTGGAAGCATCAAAGCTTTCGTCGAAACCGCCCCCAATCGCCGTGATGATGGTATTGATCTCATCGTTTTCCAGGATTTTGACCAAGCGGGCCTTTTGCACGTTGAGAATCTTTCCTTTCAGCGGTAGGACCGCCTGAAACCGGCGGTCCCGTGCTTGCTTGGCGGAGCCACCGGCGGAGTCACCCTCCACCAGGAACAGCTCACATTCGTCAGGGTTGCGGGAGGCGCAATCGGCAAGCTTCCCTGGCAAAGAGGCACTCTCTAAGGCATTTTTCCGCCGAACCAACTCTCGCGATTTCCGGGCTGCAATCCGTGCCTCGGCTGCCAGGAGGGCCTTCTCAATGATTTTGCGGGCAACACTGGGATTTTCTTCCAAGTAGCGCCCCAACTGCTCATTAACCAGCGAGCGAACAATGCCCTCAACTTCGCTATTTCCCAGCTTTGTCTTTGTCTGTCCCTCAAACTGCGGTTCGGCAATTTTAACGGCTATGACAGCCGTCAGCCCCTCGCGGAAGTCGTCGCCGGTGAGCGGGACCTTCGCCAAATTGTTCGCCTGTGCATAGGCATTCAACGTGCGCGTTAGCCCCGAGCGGAAACCCGTCAGATGGGTCCCCCCTTCAGCCGTGTTGATATTATTCGCATACGAGAGCACACGCTCTTCGTAGCCGGTGTTATACTCCAGCGCAATGTCAACATAGACATCACTACCGGACTCGCTGGGCAAGCGGCCAGAAAGCAGGATTACCGGCGTGAGGGGAGTCTCCCCTTCATCCAAGTAGCGCACGAAATCCCGTAAGCCCCCCACGTAGTGGAAAACTTCCTCCATGCCTTCTCGCTCATCCCGCAGTCGGATGGTGATATCGGGATTGAGAAACGCCAGCTCGCGCAGCCGATCGGCAACCCGCTCGTACCGAAAGGTTGTGGTTTTGAAAATCGTGGGATCGGGACGGAAATAGACCAAGGTGCCCGTCCGTTCTGTTTCCCCCAAGCGCTGCACGGGGGTCAATGGAACCCCACGACTGTATTCCTGCTGCCATATAGCCCCATCCCGCCAGACCTGCACACGCATGAACTCAGAGAGGGCATTTACGCAGGAGACCCCAACACCGTGCAATCCTCCGGAGACTTTGTACGCAACCTTGTCGAATTTCCCTCCAGCGTGGAGGGTACACATGACCAGCTCCAGCGTGGAGATGCCCTTTTCCGGGTGAGTCCCCACGGGAATACCACGCCCGTCATCTTCTACGGAACATCCCCCGTCGGCATGCAGTGTTACGGTAATGTTTCGGCAAAAGCCTGCTAAAGCCTCGTCAATGGAATTGTCTACAACTTCGTAAATCAGGTGATGTAAGCCACGTTCGCCAACGTCGCCAATATACATAGCCGGACGCCGGCGCACGGCTTCCAATCCTTCCAGTACCCGTATGCTTTCCTCTGTGTAGCCGTCGGTCCGCTCGACCGCAGAAAGCACCCCTTCCTGCTGCTGGCCCATTGGAAAGTCCTCATTCCATTGGCAGAATTCACATGCGCAGTGTTATAGACGTCTATCGGAACCATATCGGATAACGAGCCGCCGCACAAGTTCCCGTCCTAGCCGCTCATTGAGCCGTTTCCGAAGCTCCTCACCACGGAGATGAAGCTCCGTGTACCATGCAGGGACAGAGACCTCCACAACCAGCTCCCCGTTGGCAAAGCTGCAGATGCGGCTCGCCCGTGCCGCCGGACCTCCAACCAGCTCTGACCACAGCTGCGGTAATTGTGCCACTACTTGTACCTCCCCCAACCCCTGCTCGGTCAAGAATTGTTCAATCAATTCTCGTAACCGCTGTGGCTCTTTCTCCATGAGATCACCGACCAGGGACTACAAAGAGTCGCGATACACTCCCTGCAGCACCCCAGAGCAGCGCTGCGGTCAATCCACTGGACATCACTATTCCCACCACGAAATCCGTTCCCGTCACCGACGGAAGCCAACTAACAACCGACGGCATCCACAATGGAACGGCGATAAGGACTGGGAGTAACGCAGGAGACCACACTGCCAGGAGTGGACCAGTAAAAAGCCCCAAAAGGAGTAGGGTCACAGCTCCATGAAGTTGCGCCTCCGTTTGGGTCCGGAGTGTCAACCACAACCCTAAGGCTGCCATGAAGCTATATCCCACACCCAACGCCACTGCGACCCGGACTTGGTCACCGTCAACGATACCAAGAGCTGACCACGCACCTACCAACACCATCGTCTGCCCTATCCCCATAGCGACAAGGCTAATGAATTTACCTCCCACGATCTCTGCAGCCGAGGCAACGCTCAAGAGCAGCTCTGCCACCCGCGAGAGCCGTTCCTCTGTCATAACCCGAGTCGCCCAAACCAAGGCATGGGTGAGGAGAAAAAGCCCCGTTAGAACCATCAACTGCCGAGGCTGACTAAGGAAAGTGCCGCTCGGAAGATAGTGTTCGGCAACTGCCACAGGAAGCAACACGCTCTGCTGGACAGCCTCGGGAAGTCCTAACCCTTGTACGATTGCAGCCCGAACTCGCCGCTCTATGGCAGCAACAATCACGCGCATCCTCGGTAGCCCCTCTACTGTCCCCCACACCTGAAGCTGGAGTCTATCGCGCTCCTGGCCAAGACGCAGGATCCCCAGCCACTGTCCCGTGACGACCCGTTCCAGTACCTGTTCCCATTCAACTGTATCCTGCGGCACTAAGGGATAGAGCACCAAGGGCTGTTCAATAGCTGCCGGAGCTACCTCCTGGAGCCACCGAATCCAGCGTCCAGTCTCGTCCCAGACAGCTAAGAACGCCACCCCCCTCTGCCTCCCCTGGGAAAGCCCCCATCCCAAGAGCAGGAGAATGACAAGAGGTAACCAGAGGCTCAGCACAAATCCCCACTGCCGTAGCTGCTGTTTCCACTCCCAAAACACAATTTGCCGAATGCGATAGAGCATCTCACCAGTCACCAGACAGCTGGAGAATCAGTTGGCGCGGCGAGGCCAAATTCCCCGGAACCTCGGTGTAATAGTAATCCAGCGCATTACGCAGATTGACCGTCAACGCCAGCGGCACCCCCAGCCACCGGGCAAACTCCACTGTCGCTCGAATATCTACAACGTGAATCGGCACCCGAGCGTCAGCATTGCTGATAAGCCCTAAGTTCTTTAGCTCCTCATCCACCCGTTCGACACGGCTCTGGTAGCGATACTCCATCTGCAACTCCCCCCACGGAAGGGAAAGTACCCAGCTTATGGTAGACAGACGTCGCGAGCGGTAGCGAAGCCAATCGTTGCGCCGCCGATCACGGGGCTCCAGGAAAGTCACACCGCCGTTCACATGGAATATCCCCATTGGAGACCATGCTGTTGCAGGCCCAAACCATGTTCGGAAGGTCAGTTCCAGCCCCTGGATGCGCGCCCGCGTGAGGTTCGTAAACTGCACGACAACTTCCTCCTGGCGGCTCTGGAACCGCGGTTCCACGAAGTCATAGAAGTCCGACTGAAACAGAGCGATATCCGCAAACAGGGGAAGGCGCCATGTTCTGAAGGGCAGCCATAGAGTATCCATTGCCCCGATTTCCGCTGTCCATCCCCGCTCGGGGCGCAGCTCAGGATTTGCCCGCACGACAAATCCTGCCGCCCGCACGGCAGCAAAGCGCTCTGCAACTGTCGGTGCCCGGAACGCTCTCCCGAGCGTTGCCCGAAACTGAACCCCAAACCAGCTGGCGTAGGTAATCCCCAGACGAGGGCTCACCTCAGGAGGCTGCGCCGGAGCTCCTTCCGTCCGCTCCCAATCCACTCGCGCTCCAACAGTAACCCCGACCGGCTGCAGTGTCCCAAGCTCCAATTGCCCGTAGACAGCCCCCATCAGTTGACGACGAGAGCCGTACAGCACGGACTCCACAAAGTTACCCACCCCTTGAATCCCCGCCGTCCAAAGGAACTGCCGCTGAAGCTGCCCATTCCACTGCCACTCCGCTGAGAGCGAATATGCTGAGGACTGTGGGAGTGTATTGCTCCCTTCTTCAGCCCACCGATTGGCGAAATCCGTCCAGTACATCCCAATGCGGAGCAGGCTCGTCAGACGGGTCGTCCACGACTGCTGCCAATGCATCGCGTATGCTGCCTTCCGAGAGCGCACGCGCTGTGAGCTGTCAGGGTTTCCGGGTCGTGTCGCCTGGCGCAGACTTGCCCAATAAATCCAATTGCCTCGGTCATCATCTGCATAGTGCCCAACGGCGGTTACAGCAGCCTTCGGTGACAAGGTCCAGCGCACCTTCCCAAAAAGCTGCCATCGGTAGGAATCCCCAGCAGAGCGGAAACTCTCATCCCGAACGGTCGCACCATTGAATATCACTCCCACCGATCCGAACCGCTGAGCATAGCCGACGTCAAGTCCCCAGAGCCCTCGTTGACCAACATCCCACTCGGAAAAACGCGGGCGTTCATATACCCCACCATAGAGCCGAAATCGATACCGAGCCTCTTCCGGAGGTTCGTCTGTCAAGATGTTGATCACTCCCCCTAACGCCGCTGTTCCATACAGTGCCGACGCCGCCCCTTTGAGTACCTCCACGCGCCCGATCGACAGAAGCGGCAGAGCATCATACTTCAGCTCCCCACCGTCCCCTGACAGCAGCGGGATACCATCCACCAACAGCAGTGTCCGCGAACCCACTCCGAAAGCGAATCCGGAAGAGCCACGGATACTGACCTGGTCCCGGCTAATCACCACGCCCGGCAGAGTCCGAAGCGCCTCGTCCAACCGAGTGAAGCTGCGCTCCTGCAGCATCTGCGGCTCCAACACCGCGATGCTCACAGGTGCCTCTTGCAGCGTCTGTGCTCGCTTCGCAGCCGTTACCACCACTTCCCCAAACCCTACCGGCTTCGGCTCCAAAGCCACGACCAACCGAAGAGTATCTCCCGCCCCCAGACGCACTACCTGCTGCAAACGCTGATACCCCACCATAGAAACACTTACCACGTACTCCCCCGGTGGGATCCCCGTGATGCGGAAAGCCCCACTGCGGGCTGTAACGGCCCCCAAGACTGTCCCCTCCAGGCGAACAGTTGCCCCACTCAACGGTTGCCGTGTCCCTGCCTCCACAACTTGCCCTTGCAAAACAGCCCTCGGTTGCGCCAGTCCCTGGCTGAGAAGGAATCCGATCGCAATAGCCCACTTCAACGTGCGGACCATCATTCAAACGGCTGCGGCGGCAAATGGTCAAAATCCACCACAATGTCCACGTTCGGATAGACTCCACCGGGTTCTACCCAGATGGAATCCGGCTGCGTATCCCGAGAGGAATAAACTCCCACAACGCGCCAATGCCGGAAGAGGTCCGGACCATATTGCTGCGCCACAATGAGATAGCGAAACATCACCGGGACTTGTTCAACTGTGAGCTCATACGGCGTCTGCTCCACATAGAAGGGGAGCCGTTCGGAAAAAATTGCCCGTCCCCCGAGGACTTCTCCAAGCACGTCCTTAGGCGGATACTGCTGGAAGGCTACCACCCGCAGATCGCGGAGGCTATCCACAGGCGGCCACGCCCCACGAAACGACACAATGCCACGGATCATCGCCTCCCGCGGTAGCTGGGTTGGATCTAACCCACCGGTACAACCGCAGACAAGGCTCCCTACAAGCAATGCCTCCACACCAACTTTCCCCCATCGCATGGGCACCACACTCCGACTCCTATAGAGCTACGGCGAAAATACGGGCTTCGGTGCACTCCCCAACGGTTCCAACAGATGCAATTGGGTGGCACGTACGACATCCACCGACTGGGGAATAAGCACCTCCACTCGCGTCCCTGCTGGCCTTCCCTGCGCATCCTGAAGGTCCTCTATGCGCAATGCAAAGCCTCCACCCAAATGCTCCCGCAATAACCGCAACCGCTCCTCCACCAGACGGAGTCCAGAACCTGTCCCCGGAGCTGACAGAGCCCCTTTCTGCCTCCTCCCGACCCCATCGTCTTCTATAGCACAGAGCACCGTTTCACCCTCGGACGTCACCATAATCCGCACCGTACCCCACCCTCCCCGAGGCGCCAGCCCGTGCTTGAGGGCATTCTCTACCAAGGGCTGAAGCAGCAGCGGAGGAATCCAGACTTCATCAGCATCCACCTCCGGGTCGACTTCCACTGAGTACGTGAACGCCCCCTGAAAACGGGCATGTTCAATTCGGAGATACAACTCCACGGTCTCCAACTCTTCCCGCAACGAGATAAGCCCTCGCTGGACATTGTGCAGAACCCGACGCATCAGTTGCGCAAACTCTGCAATAAAGCGATGCGCCACTTCCCGTTCCCCTCGGGCAATCCAATGCTGCAGGAGATTGAGAGCATTAAACAGGAAGTGGGGATTCATCTGCGTCTGGAGAGTCCGATACTGCCATTCTACTAACAGACGACGCAACTCCTCCTGCTGCCGGCGCTGTTGTTCTAAGGCATACCGCGCCTGTATCTGCGCCACGGCCTGCTGTACCCGCTCGGAGAGCAACTGCTCCATAAGCACCAGGCAACGGTGCAGGAAATACATCGCCTCCTCTGCCTTTCCCTGATGCTGGGCAATCTGAGCAAGCTCACGAGCGACCTCCAGTTCCAACACGGTCTCTTTTAACTCCTCTGCAATTGCCCATGCCTCCGTAAGAGCTCCCCTGGCGGCCACATCCAGACCACGCTGGCGATAGAGTTGCCCCAAGTTGGATAGCACATAGCCTACACCTCGGCGGTCCCCTATCTCACGCCGCAAGGAGAGAGAACGCTGATAGGCTGCCTCTGCTTCGTCCCAGCGCTCTACTCGGGCGTAAAGGTAGCCCAATGTTCCATAAGCTACCGCCAGTCCGTAGCGATCCCCGTGCTCTTCTTTCAGCTGTACGCTCCTCTGCTGCAGCTCCAACGCTCGAGAATGCTCCCCACGCGTTGCCAGGAGTAGAGCAGCATTGTTGTACGCCCGTGCCAATGTTTGCCACTGCCCCTGTGCTTGCGCTTGGGTAATCACCTCCTCAAACATCCGCAGCGCCTGCTCATGGTGTCCCAACTCCGCTAGCACAATTGCCAAGTTCTGCAGTGCTTTCAAGTACACTGTTGGGAACTCTGCACCATGCTCCACGACAGAGCGGAGGCGCTCCAACGCCGCCGCATGCTCCCCTACGGAATGCTCCGCAAGCGCCCAGGAAACCAAGGTATGAAGTGCTTTCTCCCGGCACCCAAGCTCCTGGAACAATGCGTGCGCTCTGCTAAACCAATCTTGGGCTTCCGCATAATTGCCAGCAAAGACAGCGCCGACCCCTAATAGACGCTGAGCCTCCGCAAGCCCGGAACGGTAACCGAGCTGCAGTGCCCGTTCATAGGCATGCCGAGCAAACTCAACGATCCGAGATGGCTGCTGTTGCGCAGCAAGCTCACCCAGCTGGTTCAGGTAATCAACTGCCTCCTGGGGTGAACACTTCTGCAACCGTTCATGGAGCTCCGTATCATCAGGAAGCAGCGAAGACATCGCCTACCCTCCCTGGCGGATCTGCTCAATCAACAGGGCAAAGCGCCGACGGGAAACGGGTAACTGTTCGCCATTGCTTAGAATGACCACACTTGCTCCCTCCTCGCTCCGCCGTATTGTGTGAATATGCCGGGTGTTGACCAGAAACATGCGATGGATACGGAAGAAATCCATCGAGCTAAGCATCTCCTCCCACTGCCCGAGGAGACGAGTGGTCAAGATACGCTCCGTCCGCGTTACAACATAGCTATAACTCCCATGACTCTGGCAGTAGAGCACTTCCTCAATATCCACAATCCGATATCCCTCCGGTATGGGGAGAGCGATTCGCTGCCGTTTTGCCTGCCCATAGTTTTCCAGCAACACTTTCAGCCGATCGCTCTGCGACTGACGCTGTCTCCAAGCCCGTTCTACGGCTGCTCGTAACTCCACTGGATTGACTGGCTTGAGGAGATAGTCTACCGCGCTCATCCGTAGAGCTTGGATAGCATAGTGTTCGTAAGCAGTGACAAATATCACTGCAAGGTCCTGATACGGCAAGGTCCGTAACAGCTCAAAGCCGTTTTCCCCCGGCATCTCCACATCTAAAAACACTACGTCCGGTCTTTGGACGGCTATTTGCCGACGCGCCTCCGCTGCAGAGAAAGCTGTGCCCACTACCTGCACAGAATCCCCACAGTACTGCTGCAGCAACATGCACAGCGTCTCCACCGCCGCTGGCTCGTCATCCACCACGATTGCCCGCAGCACCAATGCCTCTCCCCTAATCCACCCTTTTCAGCTCTACAAATGTAGAAATTCCCGTCTAAAGACACAGCGTTATGCGCGCTCTCCCCACGAGCCGCTTACTCTCCTCAGCGGTGCCGAGGCTTTCTATGGACCCTCCTCCGCAGTATGAGTTGCGGCTTTGCGCAAGCGGTCTGCAAGGGCAGGATGTGCCTGCACGGAAGGAGTATAGAGCACGAGGATATGGGTTTTTCCTTCCGAATCAGCACGGCGGAACTCTGCATAGAGCGTTGCTGCTTGAAGTAGACGAACTGGTAACGGAAAGGGTTCCGGAGGCGTTTCGGAAGCCAACACGACCGGATCGGCTTCGGGGTGCTCCTGGACCCATTGACGAACTTCCTCCCACGACGGCAGAAGCAGCACCGAAGCGTTCGGCGCATAGTGCCGATATTTAACTCCTGGCGAGGGAACTGCCTCCGTCGGGCTCCCACGCCAGTATTCAACGGGTACACCCAGCACTGCCGATAGCTCGTCGGCAGTAATCGCGCCTGGTCGCATGATGAGAGGTGGCTCCATCAGCAAATGGAGCACCGTTGATTCCAGTCCGATTTCGCACTCTCCTCCATCTACGACAGCAGCAATGAGTCCGTCCAGGTCTTGCAGCACATGCTCTGCCCGTGTTGGGCTGGGGCGCCCGGAACGGTTCGCTGAAGGCGCCGCTACTGGCTCTCCGGTCAAACGGATGAGTTCCAGCGCATACGGATTGCGCGGCATGCGCACTGCCACCGTTTCCAAACCAGCAGAGACACAAGCAGGGACACTCGGATGACGCCGCACAATGAGGGTCAAAGGTCCCGGAAAGAAGCGCTCCGCAAGAACCCAAAAGCTGGATGGAATCTCTACAGCGACGCGGTGTACATCCTCCACCGCAGCAATATGCACAATCAACGGATTATCTGCCGGTCTCCCTTTGACGGCGAAGATGCGAGCAATAGCAGGTTCGCAGAATACTCGTGCCCCTAAGCCATACACAGTCTCCGTCGGGAAAGCGACCAATTCCCCAGCACGGAGGAGTGCTGCCGCATGAGCTAACGCTGTCGGGTCACGGTCTGGCTTCAGGACGAGCGTTGCCACGGGCAACTCCCTGCACCTGTTCAATCAGCTCCGGAATCTGTTGCCAATGATGCGCAACGGCATCTGCTACCGTTTGGGCAGGGGGCGGGAATTCGCTGTCGATATCACCGAGGAAAAGCACGGCGCGCATACCGAGATGCTTTGCTCCACGGATATCGGTCATCTCTAAATCCCCAATGTGCAGAGCCTGCTCCGGCGACACCTGGAGCACCTCCAGCACAGTCATGTAAGCTCGGGGATGGGGCTTCGCCACGCCCGTCTCATCGCTGAAGCTATAGGCAGCAAAGAACTCCGCAAGCCCATATTGACGGAGCAACTCGCGAAGCACCCTTCCGGGGGAGAAAGCCGTGTCAGAAACTAGCCCCAGGTAATACCGCTCTGCCAAAAAAACGAGTGCTTCCCGTGCAGAGGGAAGCAACGGCGGCGGATACTCCAAGACGCCGTACGCCAGCTCCTCAGCAAGCTGCCGGATAAGAGAGGGCTCTTCTGGCATCCCGAGCAGACGCCAGAGGAAGGCGGTTAACTCCTCCGTCGTTGGGGTCCGATACTGCTCTCGCCAGAGTAGAGTATAGTAATGCCATGTTTCCCGCATCGCCTTGTTAACTACCGCTTCCGAAAGCTCTATTCCCAACCGCGCCGCATACATCCGCACTCGCCGAAGGCGGTCAGCTTGTCGTTGGCTGCTCCCTGCGGCTCCAACGAGTGTGTTCCACAAATCCACCGTAACAACCCGTATATCCATACCCGCTTGCCTATTGAACGCAAAAATATGCCTTCCCTCAAGCCTCTGCCCAGAGCCGGGATGAAAAGACGTATTTTTGTGCCTACCGTCACATCCTGTTCCACTCCAGGACGAGGGCATCCGTGCCGAAGCGCTTCAGACAAGTGTGGGGTAAGTGGGCAATCTTGATACTCCCGCTCGCTCTCGGAGTCTACATCCTGTGGCCGACCTATCGTGCATGGGACTTAGAACGTCGAAAGTTCGTTCTGCAGGAAGCCGGGGACTCCGTCCGACTGGCCGAGTTTGAGCAGTTGTATGGGGCATCTCTCCAACGAGCAAAGCAGAACGCTCTCAAGCTGGGGCTAGACCTACGCGGCGGTATGTACGTGACGTTAGAGGTTGATGTCATCAAGCTTCTGGAAGAAGCCGCGGAGCGAGAAACTGTGGATGACCTCTTCCTGCAGGTCATTGCGGAAACCCGTCGCGAAGCTGAACAAAGTGACGAACCCGTGCTTCAGATCTTCCTGCGCAACTTCGACCGCATTGCCCGCCCGCATGGGCGCTCGCTTATCTCCTACTACGACATCGGCGACATGCGCGAGGTTAGCGAAGAAGCTATCCTTAAGCGCCTGGAACGCAATATTGACGGCGCCATTGACCAGGCGTTAGAAGTCATCCGGCAACGTGTAGACAAGTACGGTGTAGCAGAAGCCAATATCCAGAAGCAGGGAACTCGGCGTATCGTGTTGGAGTTGCCTGGCGTAACGAACGAAATGGAAATGCGCCAGCTACTCCAGACAACTGCCCGTTTGGAGTTCAAGTTGGTCCGTAACAATGAAGAAGCTGTCCGGACTTTCTATGCCATTGATCAGTTCCTGAAGCGTCAGCGGACAGGACAGCCCCTGGATACAGCACTTACCGCCTCCGCCTCAGCGCCGAGCGATACCACCCAACGTCCAGCCACAGATACTACCGCCCGCCCCGCTGATACGGCCGCCGACCCTTACGCTGGTCTCCCCGAAGAAGAACGCCGCCGACGCATTCGGGAAGATTTCCCTTTTACCTCGCTCTTCATCACCTACTTCATCCAAAACGAACGCTTTGTCCCCATAGACTACCGCCGCAGCGATTTCCCCGAAGGCGAATATTTCTTCCAGCTTCCCAAGGAGAGCCTAGCTGAGTTTGAAGCCCTCATCAGCCGCCCGGACGTCAAGCGACTTTTACCCGCAGACTATGAAATTGCCATCAGTGCTAAGCCCGACGAACGTCTCCAACGCCAGGGCTACGAGATTTACACCTTCTATGTGCTCAAGCGCGAGCCCGAATTAACTGGTGACGTCGTCACCGACGCCCGGGCTACTTTCGACCCCACGACAAATGCCCCCATCGTGCTGATGGACATGAACACCGAAGGAGCTGAGCGCTGGGCACGGATCACGGGAGCCAACGTGGGCAAGAAGATCGCTATTGTGCTTGACGGACGGGTATATTCTGCACCGGTGGTGCAGAGCAAAATTACGGGGGGACGCTCGCAAATCACCGGGATGAGCAGCATCCAAGAAGCTCACCTGCTTGAAATTGTTCTGAAAGCCGGCGCCCTCAAGGCCCCCGTCAAGATCATTGAAGAACGCATCGTGGGTCCATCACTTGGGGAGGATTCTATTCGGCGCGGGCTTATCGCCAGTGTCGTTGCATTTTTCCTCGTTGTCCTCTTTATGGTCGGCTACTACACCACTGGTGGAGCCATTGCTATTTTCGGCCTGCTGGTCAATGTGGTGCTGATTCTGGCACTGCTGTCCGCCTTTAAAGGTACTCTCACGCTTCCAGGCATCGCTGGTGTGATCCTGACGATGGGCATGGCCGTTGATGCCAATATCCTCATCTTTGAACGTATCCGTGAGGAACTGCGCCGTGGACGTTCTGTTCGCTCTGCTGTTGACGAAGGACATAAACGGGCGCTTTCGGCAATTCTGGACTCCAACATCACCACTTTCCTGACAGGGCTCATTCTCTACTTCTTCGGGACCGGACCCATCCAAGGCTTTGCTATCACGCTCATGATCGGTATCGTGATGACCCTGTTCTCAGTCCTGATTGTCGCCCGTGCCTTCATTGAGCTCCTCCTGGCTTACGATATTCATCTCGGCTACGGGCTTCCACGGAAACAGTTAGTCACGGTAGCGTAAGGAGTACGAATGGAGTTTTTCGGCAAAACGAACATAGACTTTTTGGGCAAACGGCGCCTGTTCTTCCTCCTTTCTCTAACCACGAGCATTGTGGGTCTTTTGGTGATAGCCATCTGGGGACTGGACTACGGCATTGATTTTGAGGGTGGCACCGAAGTGGCAGTAGAACTGCGTCCTGCTCCAGATGTCGGCGACATCCGCTCTGCCATTGGCACAGCAGGATTCCGCGGAGCGGAGATCAAATCATACGGTAGACCGAATCAATTCCTCATCCGAGTCAAAGAATCCCTCGCTACAGCCCACGGCGAGGACCCCACAACGACAATCTTATCCGTGCTACGGGAGCACTTCTCGGGTCATACAGTAACGCTACTCAAATCGGATAAGGTTGGTCCCAAGATTGGCGCAGAAATGCGCTTCAATGCTCTGATCGCCATCATCTTTGCTACCCTTGCCATCTTGACTTACATCGCCTTCCGCTTTGAGTTCATCTACGGATTGGGGGCAACGATTGCCCTCGTTCACGACGTGGTCATTGCCATCTCAGCAATTGCTATCGTCCACCATTTGGGAATCCTCCGGATCGAGGTAAACCAATCCGTTCTGGCAGCTTTGTTGACGGTGGTCGGTTTTTCTGTCAATGACACCGTCATCATCTTTGACCGCATTCGCGAAAACCGAGAACGCCACAAGGGGATGAACCTCATCAAGTTGATGAACTTAAGCATCAACGAGACTCTCAGCCGGACGATTAATACCGTTTTGACGACAGTCCTGGTCCTTTTGGCGATTCTCTTCCTGGGTGGAGAAGTCCTGCAAGGCTTCGCCTTCACGATGTTGGTAGGTATCCTCACAGGGACTTATTCCTCCATTTTCATTGCCAGCGCGTTTGTAGTTTGGTTCCTGCAGACTGTGCGGAAAATAGACCTGGAATCCGAATACCGCCGCCTCCAAGAAGCGGAGCGGAAAGCCACTGCACAGGCGTAAGTATCCCAGTACGGTCTTACGAAGGGTGCCGGTCACCGTTGTCGTTGGTGCACAGTGGGGTGACGAAGGGAAAGGGAAGATTGTAGACTTTCTCGCTCGCGATGCCGGCATCGTCGCCCGTTACCAGGGCGGGCCCAACGCAGGGCATACCGTCACGTATAAAGGGCAACGCTTAGTGCTCCACCTTATCCCTTCTGGCATCTTCCATCCGCATGTCCAGTGCATCATTGGCAACGGTGTGGTCATTGACCCAGTTACGCTCTGTGAGGAGATCGCCACCTTGGAGGGGCTTGGGATTACTACCGCCGGACGACTCTACATCAGCAACCGTGCCCATCTCATCATGCCATACCACAAGCTGCTGGACCAAGCACAGGAACAACAGAGTCCACAGCCGATCGGGACGACCGGGCGCGGCATTGGTCCAGCATATATTGACAAGTTCCGCCGAATAGGCATTCGGATTGTAGACCTCCTCCACCGCGAAACCTTTGAGGCAAAGCTGCGCGCCAATTTGGAGGAGAAGAATGCCCTCTTGCGTACGCTCTACCACACAGAGGAGTTGGACGTAGAGGCGATCGTCCAAGAATACCTGGACTTTGATGCCTTCATTGACCCTTACGTCACTGACACCGCTGCTTTATTGGCAGAAGCGCTCCGAGAGCAAAAGCATATCATCGCCGAAGGTGCCCAAGGGGCCCTCTTGGACATTGATCATGGAACGTATCCCTACGTCACGAGCTCAAACCCAACCAGCGGGGGCGCTTGTACCGGCTTAGGTATTCCACCAACAGCCATTACCCGGATTCTCGGCGTTGCGAAAGCCTATACCACCCGCGTCGGTTACGGACCCTTCCCCACGGAGCAGACGGGCGCGCTTGGAGAACAACTGCGACAGCTGGGGGGTGAATTCGGTGCCACAACAGGACGTCCACGCCGCTGCGGATGGTTGGACCTGGTTGCCCTCCGCTACTCCGTCATGATCAATGGAATTACAGAACTGGCCTTGACCAAGCTGGATGTGCTGAGCTATTTCCCCGAAATCCCTGTCTGCACGGGTTATCGCATTGGTTCAAAACGACTCCGCTTCTTTCCCCCGGATTGTGCAACCCTCGAACGTGTTGAGCCCGAATACACCGTGCTTCCCGGCTGGCATAAGCCTCTCAATGGCATTGACCGCCCCGAACTTCTTCCCCCAGCCGCCCGTAGATACATCGCCTTCATCGAAGACTTCCTCGGCATCCCCGTCCGTATGCTCTCCCTGGGACCAGAACGAGAGGAAACCCTGGTGTGTTCTTAACGGCACTCCCGCACCTTTTGGCAAAAGCTCTGAAATTCCTCCACCGTCAACGTGTTGACAACCTGCTTTGGTGGGAACAACGCTTTCCGCGCCAAGGCAATCCCGAACTCTGTGTACTCTAGTTCCGACGGGGAGTGCGCATCTGGATTGACTGCAATGAGTATTCCCCGCTCGCGCCACCGACTCAACACTTCCCACGATACATCCAAGCGATAGGGCTGAGCATTGAGTTCTACGACTTTGCCCCAACGCACCGCAGCTTCCAGTACTGCCTCCATATCCACCTCGTACGGCGGACGGGAGAGCAAGAGACGCCCCGTTGCGTGCCCGAGAATATGCACCGCCGGATGCTCCAATGCCCGCAGAATTCGTGCCGTTATCTCATGACGAGACTGCTTGAAGTGAGAATGCACCGAGGCCACCACCACATCAAGCTGCCATAGGACATCCTCTGGATAATCCAGCGAGCCATCCGGCAAGATATCCACCTCCGCTCCCTTGAGGATGCGGATGCCTAACTTCTGGCTATTGAGGCGGTCAATTTCGGCGTGCTGTTGCAATAGACGCTCGCGGCTCAGTCCCCCGGCATAGTATGCCGATGGGCTATGGTCGCAGATGGCAATGTAGGAGTATCCCAACTCCTTTGCCGCCACCGCCATCTGCTGAATGGAGGCTTTGCCATCACTCCAGGTTGAGTGAACATGGAGCATGCCTCGGAAATCGGCACGGGACACCAGCGGCGGTAGACCCTCGCGGCGGACATTGGCGAGAATACGAGCTCCTTCCCGGATCTCGGGCGGAATCACCGGAAGCCCCAACAAGGCGAACAACTCCTCCTCTGTCCGGAGTGGCACGGCATCCCCACCACGACGGGCAAGAAATTGTGGCGTCGGCTCAAATCCCCTCTCCCGCAATTCTGACTCTACAGCAGCCACAAATTCCTCTGAGCCCGTGTGGCGAAACAGGACCCAACCGGCATGGTCTACAGGGGCGATCTCACAATAAACCGGTACCCTTTTCTCACCCTGTGCCACCAACCGCCATTGCCCCACAGGCCTCAGCTCCGGAATCTCCTTGGCCAAGCCTTTCAGCAATCGCTCCGGATGTGGGGAAACGACAACAAGTGTTAGCTCTCCAATGGTCTCCGCGTACCGACGCAGTACTCCAGCCGGGATGACTTGCGTTACCCCGGGAAGAGCAAGGAGTCGCTCCCGCCACGACTGTGCTTCTCGGAGGGCCGTGTGAAGATGGAGTCGCCCACGTGATTGCTTCCACGCCTGGATTGCCGCCAGGAGAGTCTCCTCTCGCTTCGGTCCGAAACCTTTGAGAGCAGCAATGCGGTGCTGCCGACAAGCTTCCTCCAACTCCTCTACACTGGCAATACCAAGCTGCTCATAAAGCTGCCGCGCTCGCTTGGGACCAACTTCTGACAATTGGGTCAGTTCAAGGAGTCCCTCGGGAATCTCCTGCCGTAGCCGCTCATACAGCGATATTCTCCCCGTCTGCACGTACTCCGTAATCGCGGCTTCCAGTGATGCCCCAATGCCGGGCAACTGACGTATAGTCCCCTCGGCAACCGCCCGGTGAACATCTACTTCGTACCCCATCAAAGTGCGAGCAGCACGGGCATAAGCCTGAGCTTTGTACGGGTTTTCTCCGCTCAGCTCCAGCAGTAGTGCAATGTTCTCCAGAAGCTCTATCAACTTTGGATCTGTGCCCATCACACCATACACCGCTGACTTAGTGGAGCTTGCTTTCTATGGAAGACGGAACCGGTACTGGAGGAGGAGCGCGACGACGACCACTGGAGCATAACTTTCTCCAACCTCCTCTATCTTCACCGGCGTGAGTAATTCCCCTCGCTCGGGGCGGCGTCCCCAAAGGTTGAGAACTCCAAATCCCACATTTGCCCGAAAGTACCACGGTTCCGCCAACTCCCCACCAATTCCAAGTCGGCCAATCACGCCAAAGCGATGGACTGGCTCCGGTGGCTTGCTGATCACCGTATCTAATCGTTCGATAACCCTCCCCTGGCGACTGTCCACCTGCTCGTATACGTAGTGTCCACGGGATACCACGGTCCAACGGGGTTCCAAACTGATGAAAGCATATCCCCGCGCCAATGGAAAGCGGACGGGGATATACTCTACCATCGCTGCAATACCCGTTACCGTCTGCGTGTACCGGAGATAAATGTTGAGCCCACGTAGCCGAAAGCGCTGTAAACCTTCAAAGTACGTCTGCTCAACTCCTACCCCAATCCGCCACTCCGGCCTTAATGGATGCAATACCTGCAGGGCGATCCCGGGTTGAACTCCAGCAAATCCGGAACCGAGCGACCGTTGGAGCGTGTCGCGAGAAATAATCGGAGTCCGCGCAGGGTTATTTCCAACCAACCACGTTGTTGCCAGCCCACTACTCAGCTCAACAATAGACTGTGCCATAGCCCACACGGGAATTCCAACCCAAAGTACTACCCGTTGCATGCTCCTCTCCACTTCCCTTACAAGCGCTCGGCAATATTATAGCTGCTCTGCCATAACGAGCTTTTGACAATCAGCTCTCCCAACAACCCCAGCGAGATGAGCTGACCACCAACAATGATCAGTCCCAGACCGAAAAAGAGTAGGGGACGATTACTCAAGGCTGTCCTCTGTTGCGCCCACTCTATCACCAAGTAGGCGTCAATGAGGAAGCCCACAATGGCAAAAAGCACCCCCAAGCTACCGAAGAGATGGAGCGGACGTCTCAGAAAGCGCGTGGTGAAAAGCACCGTGAGCAGATCCAAAAATCCTTTTACAAAGCGGCTAGCGCCAAATTTCGAACGCCCGTACTTCCGGGGATGGTGCCGCACCGGCAGCTCCGTCACACGGAATCCCTCCCAGTGCGCCAAGGCTGGGATATAACGGTGCATCTCACCGTAAATCTGTACTGCCTTGACGACTTCGCGCCGATACGCCTTGAGCCCACAGTTGAAGTCGTGTAACCGAAGTCCACTAACCGCTGACACTACTGCATTGAACAGCCGCGAAGGCAGCGTCTTGCTTAAGGGATCTCGCCGGTGCTTCTTCCACCCAGAGACCAAATCGTAGCCTTCAGACAGTTTCGCAAGAAGGCGCGGGATCTCCTCCGGCTCATCCTGCAAATCGGCATCAATAGTTACAACGTACTGCCCCTGCGCCTCCGCAAACCCAACGGCTAAAGCAGCGGACTTCCCATAGTTGCGTCGGAAGCGAATACCCCGAATGCGGGAATTCCGCCGATGGAATTGCCGAATAACCTCAAACGAGCCATCAGTAGAGCCGTCATCAATAAGCCAAATTTCATACGTTCCCCCTGTCCATTGCTCTGCCACCGCTTCCAAACGCGGGATCAGCTCAGGCAGAGATTCCGCTTCGTTGTAAAGGGGTACAACGATGGAAAGCTGACACCCACTCTGCGCTCGGTGTTCCTCCATCTCAGATAGTCCGCTTGAGAACTTTGAAAGCCATGTGGAGATTGGAGTCAATAAAACGGCGGTTACGCTCGTCACGGGGATCCACCAGACGCCCTGCTACGACAAAGATTTGGTAAGGATCACAGTGCAACAAGAGGGAAAGCACTTGCTCTTTCCTCACCTCTGCTGGCGGTTCCAACGGGAGTGCAACATTCGCTGTAACATCGCTCCGATAGATGAACGCAGACGCCCCAGCCGGGGTAAAAACCCTCCCTTCAATTGAAACGCTATACCGCTCCGGTGTTGCAAACTCCCATAGCAAAGAATCGTTAGCGTACCGAGACACTTCCTCGTCTGTAAGCCGATGGAACTCCAGCTTGAGCCTTCGGTAAGTTGCCGGAGGAATCGTTGAAACTGCCAACTGTCTCTCCCGGTGGGCAAAGACGGCAACGAAAGGACCGACTTTGACTTCCTCACCTTGCAGGCTCGTATCCCCGGTCGTATGGAGCTTGAGACGCTTTAACAAGATTCGTACACTTGTGACCTCCAATGAATCAACCTCCGACTGACCTTGCGGAACTGCTCTCTTTTCCATCGTGGACTGCCGGACCACTGCGGCAGCAAGTTGGGCTGCAACATGGACCGTTGTCCCCAGTGCCGCAATTTCCTCTGAACATCCCCACTCCACAATGCCAAGAACGCCAAGAAGAGCAACACCTGCTCTCCACATGAGCACGACCGCCTGTAGGGAAACCGGGTGTTTAGGCACAAAAATAGCTGATCCCGCCTACAGTTGATAGCTTCGGGAGGATTGCTCTGGCTTTCGCGTAATTTTGCTTTTCGGCGGTTGACTTTAACTGTACCCTGGCCAGGATGTGCCGTTTCGTTGCCTACATTGGACCTCCCATACTGGCGGAGGACTTGCTTTACAAACCCCCGCACTCCCTCATTCGTGCCCAGACCATTCGGGCAGAGGAAATGTCCGTTACCGTCAATGGGGATGGGTTTGGAATCGGGTGGTACGTTCCCGAAATAGACAACGAACCGTGTGTATTCCGCAGCATCAAGCCTGCCTGGAGTGATCTGAATCTGCGCAATCTGGCGCGGAAGATTTATTCTCCCCTCATCTTCGCCCACGTACGCGCAGCTTCGCCTGGATTCATGGTAGAGGAGGTCAACTCTCACCCCTTTTGGTGCGGTCGCTTGATGTTCATGCACAATGGAGTTGTGGGAGGATTCCGCGCAATCCGACGCAAACTCCTGCGCCAGCTCAATGATACCGCTTACGATGCAATCATGGGCTCCACGGATTCTGAACACCTCTTCGGGTTGCTCCTCAACTTCATCCGTGATCCCTTTGGAGACGTAAGCTGCGAAGAGCTTGTAGAAGCCGTCTGGTCCATGCTCTACGAGCTAAGCAATCTGCTCATCGAGGCGAATGTGCGGGAACACTCCTACCTCAACATCTGCGTAACGAATGGTACCAGCATCGTTGCAACTCGGTATACGACTAACCCGAATGCTCAGCCAGCAACTCTGTACTACATGTACGGAAAGCGTTACTACTGCCACGGGGATTGGTGCGGTATGGAATCTACGTATGGGCACCCTTCGGCAGTGATCATTGCCTCGGAACCCCTGACCGGAACTCACTCGGATTGGATTAAGGTGGAGCGGAATACTATGATGGTCATTGATGAGACTCTGCGCCTGCACTTTTCCCCGATAGAGCTACCATTTGAGCGTTTTGTGACCGAGGAAGTCGAAGTATCGTGAGGCAAGGTCCAGAGCAATGGATTTTATCATCACTGCAATTCCGCTGATCCCCCTTGCAGGATTCGTTGTGCTGGGACTTCTCGGTTGGCGATGGCGTTCGGAAACCCTCATCGGTATCGTCGGTAGCAGCACAGTTGGAGTCTCGTTCCTTCTAAGCCTCCTCACTCTGGGATGGCTTTTGCAGCTCCCTGCCTCCCAGCAGTCACATACGGTCACTCTCTATCGCTGGGTCGTTGCCGGTAATTTCCATGCAGATATCGCGTTCCACGTCGACCCACTGAGCATTGTCTTCGCTCTGGTCGTGACAGGGGTAGGTTTCCTCATCCATGTCTACTCTATCGGCTACATGCACGGCGACCGCAGCTTTTGGCGCTTTTTCGCCTACCTGAATCTGTTCATCTTCATGATGCTCGTACTGGTGCTGAGCTCTAACCTCTTACTGACATTTCTCGGCTGGGAAGGAGTGGGTCTGTGTTCATACTTGCTCATTGGCTTCTGGTACGATCGCCACTTTCAGGGGGTCGGTATTCTTTGGACCACAGATGCTGGGCGCAAGGCGTTCATCATCAACCGCATCGGGGATGTTGGGATGCTTTTGGCGATGTTTCTCCTCGTCAAGCAATTCGGGACGTTGGAATACACCGCCATCAATGCCCAGGCCGCTACGGTGTTTCCCGTTGGTTCAGACATTGTCACGGTCATCACACTGCTTCTCTTCTTAGCATGCACAGGGAAATCCGCCCAAATCCCCCTGGCCGTTTGGCTCCCTGACGCCATGGCAGGCCCGACACCTGTCTCTGCCCTTATCCATGCCGCAACAATGGTAACGGCGGGGATCTTCTTGGTTGCGCGGCTGTCCCCTTTGTTTGCCTTAGCCCCAACGACGTTGGGGATAATTACAGTCATTGGCGCTCTCACGGCGCTGGCGGCTGCTACCATTGGTTTGGTGCAAACAGACATCAAAAAAGTGCTGGCATATTCTACGATCAGCCAACTGGGGTTTATGTTCACGGCTGCTGGCGCCGGGGCATTCACTGCAGCGGTATTCCACGTCGTCACCCACGCCTTCTTCAAGGCTCTCCTCTTCTTGGGAGCCGGCGCTGTCATTCATGCCCTCCATGAGCAACAGAATATCCGCCTCATGGGAGGACTGAAGCGGTATATGCCCACGACTTATCGCCTCTTTCTCATCGCTGGTCTGGCAATTGCTGGAATACCTCCTCTGAGTGGCTTCTTCTCCAAAGACGCTATCCTCTGGCAGGTGTTCGAGGAGGTAGGTGTAATAGGGTGGCTGGTCCTGACGGCTGCTGCATTCTGCACGGCATTCTATACTTTCCGCCTTATCGGACTTGTGTTCCACGGAGAGGAACGGTTTGACCACCGTCACATCCATCCCCATGAAGCACCGGCAGTAATGCGGATTCCTCTGCTGATTCTGGGCTTCCTCTCCCTGACAGGGGGACTTTTAGGTATCCCATACGCCCTCTTCCCCATTGGGACTAACCCGAATCTGCTGGAACGGTTCCTAGAGCCTGTCTTTACCCCAGCAATGGTAGCGTTAGGTAGAGCCCCCGTTCTGGCTATCCACTGGGAAGAATATGTATTGATGCTCCTGGCAACAGGGGTTGGCATCGGAGGCATTATGCTGGCATGGCGCCTCTTTGTTGGAGAGGGTATAAGCGCAGAGCGGCAAATGGAACAGCGCTTGGGAAAACTATACCGCTTGTTGGGGCACAAGTATTACGTAGACGAGGTCTACCAAAAGCTTATCGTAGAGCCAGTCCAACAAGTATCCGAGCGCTTCTTCTGGCGCCTTACCGATGTCATGCTCATTGACGGTCTGGTCAACGGGGTTGCTCGGGTAATTGGGCAGTTCGGTCGTGCACTCCGCCGCCTACAGACAGGCATTGCCCAGACATATGCTGCTGTTATGCTCGCCGGCATTCTTGCTCTCCTATCGTGGTTGGTGTTTTTCTGAGGTGACACAATATCCAGCACAGCTCTGTAATGGTATGGGTTTTGGTCGGGACACTTGCGGTTCCATTGGCAGGATTCCTGTTCATTCTTGCTCTGCCACGTAGACATGTTCGGTGGATCCATGCGGTAAGCCTTACAGCAAGCCTTGTCACACTGGCATTGGCAATTGCCCTCTGGATTGCCTTCCGCCCGAACGAGGCAGGCTTCCAGTTCCACATCGCTGTGCGGTGGATAGAGGCCTTAGATATTGGCTTCCGCTTGGGGATAGATGGGATCTCGCTCCTGTTAGTGCTCCTGACTACCTTTCTGATGCCCATTGCGCTCCTGGCATCGCTGGAACCGATTCGCCATCGGCAGAAGGAGTACTATGCCATGATGATGCTCCTGGAGAGCGCAATGCTGGGCGTGTTCGTGGCATTGGACACTTTTCTGTTCTACGTCTTCTGGGAGCTCGTGCTCATCCCGATGTACTTCATTATCGGCATTTGGGGAGGGGGAAATCGGGTCTACGCCGCACTGAAATTCTTCCTCTATACCCTGGTAGGCTCCCTTTTGATGCTGGTCGCTATCGTCTGGCTTGGGGTCTATGCCGAACAGCACGCCGGGAGCTTTACCGCTGATTTTGAGCGCCTCCGCTATATCGCACCGAATCTCCCCATAGAGCTTCAGCGCTGGCTCTTCTGGGCTTTTGCTCTCTCCTTCTGCATCAAGGTTCCATTGTTTCCGCTGCACACTTGGCTGCCCGATGCCCACGTGGAAGCGCCGACAGCCGGCTCGGTAATCTTAGCAGGGGTGCTCTTGAAGATGGGCACCTATGGCTTGGTGCGCTTCAACTTAGAGCTCTTCCCCCAAGCCAGCTTTGAGTATGCCCCTCTCTTGGCATGGCTGGGGGTTGTAGGGATCCTCTACGGTGCTCTGGTAGCCTTTGCCCAAAACGACATGAAAAAGCTGATTGCCTATTCCTCCGTCAGCCACTTAGGCTTCATCGTGTTGGGCATCTTTTCCATGACTGTAGAGGGCTTACAGGGAGCGCTGCTTCAAATGGTCAACCACGGACTCTCCACGGGTATGCTCTTTCTCTGCGTGGGGATGCTCTACGAGAGACGACATACAAGGGAGCTTGCCGAATTTGGAGGGCTGGCACCGCGAATGCCCGTATTTGCCGTTCTGGTAGCGCTGGCAGTCTTGTCCTCTGCGGGCCTTCCGGGACTCAATGGGTTCATTGGAGAGTTCTTAAGCCTTCTGGGAGCTGCGCAGTCTCGTTTCCTGGACAGTTTCCTGCCGGCTGTGCTCGGCGCCTGCGGAATTATCTTGGCAGCGGCATATTTGCTCAAGTTCTACCATGCTCTGATGTTCGGTCAACCGGGCAATCCAGAGAACTATCACCTCCGGGACATCCATTGGCTAGAGCGGCTCCAGCTGTTGCCCTTAGTAGCACTGTTCCTGTTGATCGGTCTCTACCCACGCCCGTTCTTGCAGACCAGCGAAGTTGCCCTGCGGGGATTGGTTGCGAAGCTTGAACAGCTGCGCTTCGGCACCACCACGATTGGTGTACCGGAACCGAAACCGCCCTCGGAACAGCCATCTCCACCGGGGGTGGGAGAGCCCCAGAAGCTACTGGAAGAGCAGCTACGTCGCATGCCACCACCCCGACCATGAGCCAGTATCGCTCCCTTCTGCCTATCCTCCTGGCTGTGCTCGGTTGCTGGAGCTGCAATGAGAGCATTGTGCGCCCCATCGCGGAACCGAAGGCACAGCACGGAGCATACGTGCTATGCGAAGGACTCTGGGGCCATTCCAACGCGACCCTGGCCCGCATCGAGTTGCCCGATGGTGCCGTCATTCCGGACGTGCTCGCTGGGACCGGACTTTCCCTAGGGGATGTAGGAAATGACATGGTCCGGCTCGGGGACACCCTCTATGTCGTCGTCTCAGGTTCACGCAGCATTGAGTGTTTTCGTGCAAGTACAGCCCAATGGATTGGACGGATCCGCCTCCAGCAGAATCGCTATCCCCGCCAACTCTGCATCGTCAACGACACCTTGGGTCTGGTCACGGATCTCTATGGCGATGCTGTTACCACTATCCATTTGCGTCGCTTGGAGGAGCTACCTCAAAGGTATACCGTCGGACCTGCACCCGAAGGCATCGCTGCCTTTGGCGATATGGTGGTCGTTGCCAACTCCGGCTACGGAGACTACCGAGCCCATGAGCCGAAAGCGGGGACTCTCTCTGTGCTCTCCTTGAGCCAACAAAGGGAAATTGCCACCGTACCTGTAGGGCCGAACGTGGTCACTGTCACTTTTAACCCAGTGCGGCAACGGCTCTATGCCATCTACCTCCATGTGCCGAGTGCGTGGCGCAAGGATTCCATCGGCGGCGTTGTTGAATATGCTGTGCCATCGCTGCAGCGTCTTCGCACATGGCGCGCGCCAATCACAGGCTACGATGTTGCATGGACCCCTACTGCAGACACGCTCCTCTTCCTTGGACCGCAGGGGATATGGGGAATCGCCGTAGCAGATGTCCGTGCTCCTTTCCTGGTTTGGAAGAACCCACAGCCAGACTATGACCATTGGTATACCCTGGCCGTTGATGCTGAAGGTTCCCTCTGGATAGGGAACGCCAGGACCTTTACCGTTGCAGGCGAGGTCCTCCGCGTCTGGAGGGAGACAGGACAGGTACAGCGCTTCGCTGTCGGGATAAATCCGGGAACCATTGCTTTCTTCTGATGAGGTCCCAGTAGCAGAAGTGGCGATGATGGAATTTGTAACGCAATTGTCCTCTGCCGCTCCGGTCGTCATGATTGGGCTTCTGGCAACGGCTGTCATGCTCATAGATGCCTTCGTCCGCGACAGTACAACGATTGCTTTCTGGACGAGCCTGATAGGATTGCTGGTAGTTGCTGGTGCCGGGATTGCCACGGTATCGGCCTCTGGGACTGTCTTCAGCGGAATGCTCTCTGTCGGTGGAACTGCAGCGCTTTTTGACGTCCTCTTAGCCCTTGCGGGAATCCTGACCTTGTTAGCAGCTCGCCCTTACCTACGGCGGGAAGTCCGGGAGTACGATGAGTTTTACAGCCTACTCCTCTTTGCCCTCGCTGGCGCGATCATGTTGGCGCATTCCGCTCACTTGATCACCTTCTTTCTCGGAATTGAGCTAATGTCCATTTCGTTCTATGTGTTAGCCGGCTATTTCCGGAGTCAACCCCGCTCTATTGAGGCAGCGCTCAAGTACTTTCTCCTTGGAGCTTTTGCCACGGGATTCCTCCTCTACGGCATTGCAATGCTGTATGGCAGCAGCGGAGCCCTTAGCTATACTGCTATTCACGAACACTTACAGAAGGGTTCGGCGCTACCGACGCTCCTCCTCATCGGTGTCGGACTCCTCTTGGTTGGCATTGGATTTAAAATCGCCATCGTCCCCTTCCATCAGTGGGTACCCGATGTCTACCAGGGAGCACCAACGGTGGTGACGGCGTTTATGAGCACGGTAGGGAAAGCCGCCGTGGTTATTGGTCTGATCCCGCTGTTCCAGGCTCTGCAACCGGCCGTGGAGACGAAAGTGCAAGTAGCTGTAGCGATGCTCTCAGCCCTTACAATCTTGCTGGGCAATATCGTTGCTGTCGTACAGAGCAATATCAAGCGGATGCTGGCATACTCCTCTATTGCTCATGCAGGCTACCTCCTGATGGGCTTCGTCGCACAATCGGAGCGTGGATGGGCAGGGATGCTGTTCTACGCAGCAGCATATGTCTTTATGCAGCTGGGAGCCTTCGTGGTTGTGGCCATTATTGAGCGTGAAAACGAGCACCGACTAGAGCTTAGCGATTACGCTGGTTTGAGCCGACGCCACCCTGTTTTAGCAGCTCTGATGTCCATTTTCCTCTTTTCTCTGACGGGGTTACCGCCATTTGCCGGCTTCTTCGGGAAGTATTATCTCTTCACTGCCGCTATCGCTGCTGGCTATACCTGGTTAGCTATCATCGCAGTTATCGGAACGATGATCTCAGCGTACTTCTATCTTGGGGTGTTGGTAGCAATGTACTTCCGTGAACCCCACGAATCTCTGGCTGTCGCTCATGGCAGCACAGCTATGTGGACACTTTGGCTAAGCTGCATCGCCGTTCTGGCGCTGGGCATTTTCCCTACCCCTTTTCTACAGTTCCTAGAGCGCTTCCTCTGAGCCAAAGGCATTACGGTAGAGCCGAATTGCCGGAGGCTGAGCTCCAAGCTCAAGAGCGATGACGTCAAATCGGCATACAATTCCCTCCAAGCCAGAAAGGGATAGGTATGCACGGGCAACCTCAAGGAGCCGACGCTGCTTGCGCAGTGTCAGCGCGTCTTCGGGGAGCCCAAACCGCTTAGAGCTTCGCGCCTTGACCTCAATGAAGACTAACACTTCACCATCGTAGGCGACCAAATCAATCTCCCCCAAGCGCCCTACGCGAACATTACGCCCGATAATGCGGTATCCCAGCCTCTCTAAGTATTCCGCCGCCCGCTCTTCTGCATCCCGCCCTCGAGCAAATGAGGAGGTCTTAGGCGACATGGCATTGGTTTTGCCAGTAATTCCTATAGGACACCGACGAATGAGCATGGAGAACCGTTCGTCGTGGAACCTTACAGAGCGGAAGTCGGTTTAAGAAGACAGCGACAGCGGTCTTTCCTTACGCTGGAATGCCGACTATGCATGGCTACGTGACCAAATCCGCCGCTGGATTTCGCCTGTTCTCAGGACCCATTCGGCTACTGATCGCCGATGACCATGAAATCGTCCGTACAGGACTCCGCCACATTCTCAGCAAACAACCACTCTTTGAGATAGTCGGAGAAGCTGCCACGGGAGAAGAAGCCATTGCCCTCGCACGCCACCATCGCCCCGATGTCGTTCTGCTGGATATTATTATGCCCCGCCTCAATGGGATTGAGGCGACCCGCATCCTCCGCTCCACAATGCCACAACTGCGCATCATCATTCTGACCTCCTACGAAGATGCCTTCCACGTCGAACAAGCATTGCGAGCCGGAGCACACGGTTATTTGACCAAAAGCATGAAGCCCGAAGAGCTGGTTGAAGCGATCTTGGCTTGTACGGCAGGCGAGCAAGTTTTCAGTCCTGCCATCGTCGCTTTCATCCAGGACATTGAGATTCGCTCCCTTTCGCCCGAGCAACCCCTTGTCCGCATTACCCCCCAGGAAGGACGCATCCTTCAATTAATCGCCGAAGGACTCACCTCCAAAGAGATTGCCTCTCGCCTTGGGATTAGTTCCCGGACGGTTGAAACTCACCGAGCCCACTTGATGGAGAAGCTTCGCGCTCGTAATGTCGCTGCACTTGTACGCTTTGCCCTTCTCAACGCTGATTACCTCTCCCGGCTAAGCTCGGAAGCACAATAGACGAGCATATCACTGTTGAGAAACTTCGTAAATTTCTGCTGCCATACTCGGAGTTGCTATGAAGCGGGCGCTTGGGATAGGTACCATTACGTGCACTCTGCTCTTCGCCCAGCCCTCGGCAGAGCGCCCCTCCATGTTTGCGGGGACCCATTTCTTCGTGGGTTTTCTGCAAAACGAGATTGAGCGCGGCTCTTCCCTCCGTCTTCAGCTAAGTATTGCTGCCCGTTCACCGGCAACCGTATGGGTATATCTTCCCACAGAGTCACAACCTCGCCAATACCGGCTCCCTGGCGGAGGGTATTCCTGGATCGCCATACCACCGGAGTTAGAAGTTCGCGCCCTTGAGCGCCCTGTTCGAGCAGCAATAGAAATCCGCTCCGATGCCCCCATCGTGGTTTATGCCTTCAATACCCAGAGAACAACCACTGATGCCTACACGGCTATCCCTGTGCCAAACTGGGGTACCGAGTATGTAATCGCTTCCTTCCCCAACGATGCTTATACCCCGCGCCCAGGGGATACAACAAACAACCGACTCCGTGACCTCGCTCTCCGCCGGAGTGAGTGGATGCTTGTAGCTGCCTACGACTCCACGATTGTGACCTTCATACCCCGAAGCCGCACAGCGACGGGTAAGGAAGCAGGGATTCCTCACACGGTCGTGCTTAACCGTGGGGAGTGTTATCTTGTCCAATCTGACTCTACCCCGAAAGGACTTGGAGACATGACTGGAACTTTGATACGGAGCTCCAAACCCGTTGGAGTGCTCTCCGGCCATGTCCGTATTTCCCTGCCACTGAATCTTCCTTCCGACGTGGACACCAAGGATCACCTGGTGGAGATGCTTCCCCCGGTCTCGGCACTCGGGCAGCGTTATATCAGCACACCCTTCGCCGTTGGGACAGGTGACTGGTTCCGAGCCATCGCTGCCTTCCCGCAAACGCGAGTACGGCTCACCCGGGCTGCAACGGGACAAATTACGGAGACCATCCTCCAAAGTGCCGGTGATGTGGCAGACTTCCCCGCTGAAGCCTCGCCCATCCTATGGGAAGCAGACAAACCCTTCTTGCTGGTGCAGCTGATGTACTCAGCTGTGATAGGCGGTGCAGAAGCGGTGGTCAACCCCTACGTCAGCTTTGACCCGTGCATGGTCATAGTGCCGCCAGTGGAACAGCACATCCAACAAGCCCACTTCTTCATTCCTGACACCAGCCTTTCAGGATTCAACCAATTCAAGCGACACTGGATTAATCTAACCGTGAGTGCTGACGCCGTATCAACCCTCCGTCTCAACGGCACCCCAATTACCACAGTGGCCCCCGAACTACTATCTCAGCAGTTACCCTGGACGTTTGCTGGAGGAGTCCACTACCATTGGGTTCAGCTTCGGATGGAACCAGGAAGGGTCTACCAGCTGCAAACCCCCGTAGGCGCATTCGCCGGTATCCTCTACGGCACGGGATACGTTGACTCGTATGCCCTCGTTTTAGGTAGTGGTCTCCTCCCAGCAGGTCAAGGAAGAGACACCGTGCCTCCCCGCCTCTCTCTGCGAACAACAGTCTGCGGCTCTGTAGAACTCCAAGCCTCCGATAGTGCCTCCGGTATCGCATGGATTCAAGTCCTCCCTGATAGCACGTGGAACTATGATTGGCAATACTCTCAGCTTACCCGAACGGAAGCCATCATAACAGCCCAACCTGTGGACCTTGCCCGTGATGGACAGCTGTTCACAGAACTCCGAGATAACGCTGGCAATCGGCGGTGGTTCCGTTACCGCTATTGGGCTCCTCGCTTGGAATGGCAACCAACCAGTGTGGAATTTCTGGGCATTTCCCCCTATAGCACCAAGTGCCAAAGTGTAACGCTGAGGAACATCGGCCAAGATACCCTCCATATCGTAGAGCTTACCTTCCGAGATAGCCGACTTTCCGTTCAAGCAGACCTTCCTTTAAGCTTGCCTCCCCAGGCCTTGGCTACTTTCCGCGTGTGCTTCCGTCCTAATGGCAATGTGCGTCCGCTTCGGGATACCCTCCGAGTCCGGACCGCTTGCAATGTCGCCTTTGCCATCTCGGTTGAAGGAACAGTGGACTCTGTAGGGCTTTCTGCCCGGGGATGCTCAGCCGGAGCTGTTCTCGTCGGCGCAGAGGGAAGATGCAGTGTCTGGTGGGCAAATACCGGGAACCGCCCACTCCAAGTACAGGGAGTCCGAGCACGTCGGGGTGAAAACGCCTTCAGCTTGGATACGGTTGGCATCTTCCCAACCTCCCTTGCAAATGAAGACACACTTCGCATCTCCGTCTATTTCCGACCACCGCAACGGGGACTATTCTGGGAAGAGCTTGAGCTAGAAACAAATCCGCCAACTGCCGTAGCTGTCCGCATAGAAGGACGGGGCATTGCCCCCGAGGTCAAGGATATTACGATTGATTGGGGACGACGCCGCATTGGGCGCCGCTTTGATTCTACCCTTGCACTGCTGAACTCCGGCGATAGTCCCACAGAAATCCAACTCATGCAGGACACTGGCTCACCGGAACTGGGCTATACCATCCCTCAGCGCGTCCGCTTGCTGGGCGGAGAAGCGCTCCATGCTCCTATCTGGTTTACCCCTACCCAGCCACAGCGATATGTCCGACACCTCACTCTCCAGAGCTCTTGGCAACCTCATCCACCGATTTCGATCACCCTGCTTGGCGAAGGAAGTGCACCAGAGTTCTACCCCAATCCGATCAACTTTGACACAGTTCCTGTCGGGAATTCCCGGGATAGCCTTGCTGCTGTGCTTGCATGCTCGGGTAATGAGGCAACCGTTATAGACACCCTCTGGCTGGAGGGTCCCGATAGAACAGCATTTTCCTTTGCCTCCCCCACCGTCTTCCCCCAGCAACTCTCTCCTGGTGATACTCTCCGCCTACACTTGCGCTTCCGTCCCTTGCACACAGGGTCTCACGAAGCCTTCCTTGTTCTGCGCCACAACGGACAGCCGCCATACCCCACCGATACCCTCCATGTCCCTCTATGGGGCTACGGTATAGAGATCCCTCCAGAAGACACCTTCACAACACGATGGGAAGTCCGAGTAAATCTCCCATCGGTTACCACCGCTTGCAAGGAGTTTGAAGGGCAGCTCTGCGTGTGGAATCGTGGCAGCACCACGCTCATCTGTGACAGTCTCTTTCTCCTGGGAGGTCTAATACGCTCCCTTACACCGCCCCTACCCGATACAATCGCTCCAGGTGACTACATCTGCTTCACTCTCCTTTTGGATGGCTTACCAAGTGGACAGCCCTCGGTAACGTTCCGCCTCTTTCTGCACTCGGAGCATTTCTTCTCCGACACTTTGCAAATAACTCCTCTTGCATGGGAAGAAACTCTCTCCATCCAGGCGCTGCCACAGCCATGGACCATTGTGCAGAGCAACACTCTCTTCCTCCAGCCGGGAGGACAAGGTGTACTTCAGCTTTCAGGAATGCTGCCTATCGCCCGGGGAGTAACCGCCGGAGGGCAACTTTGCCTCCTCCTGCCAACAAACGTGTGGAGCATAGAAAGTTCAGGGATCCGGTACGAGGTAGAGCGAGACAACACCTTGCAACCAGGGATGGTAACAGAAGTCCACGAGCACCCATGGGGATTCTGTGTTCACCTTGCTCCCATGAGTATCAGCACAACTGAACCCACGCGGTGGCGCATTCAACTCCCAATCCAAGCCTTCATTGGTGACACCCAACAATACTTTATCCGTGTCCTCACATACCCTGATTCCTCCGACTGTTTCTCCGGTGATAGTCTCTCAGTGGAGCTTCTCCTCAACGGACTCTGTGCCCCACGACTTCGTTCCGTTTCCCTACGCGAAGTACCAGAAGTCCGCCTCAGCGGGATCTTTCCCCAACCCGCCTCCGAGAGCTTCATACTCCACCTGTGGAGCTCTGCGCCAACATCTGCACAGCTTCAGCTGCTCACCCTCCAAGGGCATATCATTGGAACATGGGATATGTCGTTGCCGGGAGGACCAGTTTTTTGTAAGTTTGAAACAACCAATATGTCCTCCGGTGTCTACTGCATGCGTTTGATTACAGCAACAGGCATTCAACAACGACTGTATGTCATACAGCGATAAGGGTAAGGGGATAATGGTGCGGAGCGTGTTCCCGTGGGCTGTTGCAACCAGCCTTGTGACAACTGTTGCACTGGCACAGTTAGAACCGAGTCCGTTGGCACCGGAAGTCGTGCCACCGCGAGTTTTCATTGGTCCAGCAGCGGGGTACGACCGGAGCTTCCACACGGCGAATATTGCTTCTTTTGCAACCCAGACGGAATGCCCGGTTTTTGAACGAGGCTCTGCAAACGGCTTCTTTCTTGGAATAACAGCAGAGTATCTCCTGGGGGACCCACGGACTTCCCGCTCCTCTGTGACTTTGCGACTACTTTTTGACAACTTGCCTACTACCTTTGAAGTCACCGGGGACAACTATCCCAGCCGGCTCACAGCTACGATTGATGGACGCGATACGCCGATTGTGGTCAACACCTCTACCCGACATGTTGCACAGGTGAGTTACTACTTAATCAACGCCGAGCTCCTCTATCGCATTGATATTGCCAATCTGCCAGTCGGGGTTGTTGTTGGACCGACCTTCGGTTTCCCCGTGAAGGGGACCTTCCAGCAACGCTACGAGCTTACCAGTCCTGAATTTGTGGAGATTGCCGGACGTCGTTATATCCCGGTCTTCGTGCGTGACACTACTGACCCCACGCTCCGGTACACCAACAATGACCGCACGATCATCATCCGCGATGGTGACATTGAAGAGCGCTCGGGATTTCGCCTGGGTATTAAAGCAGGGCTACAATACGAGCTGACTGTTGGACGCTGGCGGGTGCTGCCAGGTATTTTCTACAACTTCGGCATCACGAAGGTTACTACCCGAGAAAACTGGCGAGCTAATGCTCTCCAAATCGGCGTTGACCTACGGACCGCTCTATGACGGGTTGTTTTTGAAACATTTCTGTTTCCAGTCTCACAATCTTGCCCCTACCACTTCTTCATGGAACGCCTATGGGCACCCTGGCGGGCACAATACGTCTCCTCGGTTGCCCATGCTGAAAGCGGCTGCTTTCTATGCGAAGTGCTCCAGAGTGATAGCAGTCGTGATCGAGAGCTCTTAGTTGTAGCTCGCTGGGACCACTGCTTTGCAATCCTGAACCGCTATCCTTACAACAGCGGGCACGTTATGGTTGCCCCTCACCGCCATGTCGGTGATCTTGAAGAGCTGAGTGAAGCAGAACTCTGTGTGCTCATGCTCCGCACGCGCGATGTTGTCCAGGCTCTCCGCCGGGCATTTTCTCCACACGGATTCAACATCGGATTGAACATCGGGCGGGCTGCCGGCGCTGGACTACCGGAGCACATCCACGTACACATCGTTCCCCGCTGGCATGGGGATACGAATTTCCTGCCCGTTACCGCCGACGTTAAAGTCGTCTCTCATGCGCTGGAGGATGTTTACGAACGACTTCGTGCCGAGCTCCAGCAGTAGAAGATGCTCTGCAGTGTTGCACCACGGAAGCGTTGGGGACAGCATTTTCTCCATAACCGGTCGATAGCACGGCGCATAGTCCAGCTGCTGGACGTCCAACCTGGTGCCACAGTTTTAGAAATTGGTCCGGGAACTGGCGTCCTTACCGAGTACTTAGTTTCCCTGCCTATCCGGCTCATCGCCGTGGAGATAGACAAACGCTGCCTTGAACTCCTGCAAAAGCGCTTTCCCACCTCCTCGTTCCCGCACGTGGAGTTTATCCATGCGGATATTCTCCGTGTTAACATCACTACTCTCGCACAGCAGGTGCTTCAGCAGACGGGAAAGAAGCTGTTGCTAATTGGGAATCTCCCCTACAACATCAGCTCTGCTCTACTGTTCCGCCTTTTCCACATAGCACGCCTTTTATCAAAGGCGGTCTTCATGCTTCAGCGGGAGCTTGCCCAGCGGCTCGTCGCTCAGCCGGGAAGCCGAGACTACGGAATTCTCCGACTTGCCTGTTGGGCTGTGGCACAGGCCCAGCTCCATTTCCATGTAGCTCCATCCGCCTTCAGTCCGCCTCCAGCTGTGGTCTCCTCTGTGGTTACCCTTTCCTTCTTGCCGCATGCATGGACTGGAGAGCTGTACGAAGGGTTCCTCAAACTCCTGCATGCAGTTTTTCAACACCGCCGAAAACAACTGCACAATTCGCTCCGCTACTATATTGCACACTATCATCCCTCCCTGCAGGATACCGAGGAGCTGCTCCGTCAAGCAGGGATAGCTCCCGACCGTCGGGCCGAAGAGCTGTCCCCGGAAGAGTTCGTTGCGCTGTATCGTCTGTTAAGCCCGCAGTGTCTCCATGCGCACCCTTGACATTGCGCCGCTACGTCGTGTCTCCCATCCCCACAGCCTCCGCCGATGGCGGTGGTATGCCCACGACCTCTACACCTTGGCCCTCTTAGGAATATACAGCGCTCTCGCCATCATCTTCTACGTCAAAGTAGAGCAAGCATCATTCTGGCTATTGGTAAACGTCCTTATCGCTATGCTGATTGCTCTCTTGGTGTGGACTGACCGTGATTCCACTCCCCGGTGGATTCGCCTGCTCCATTGGTTCTATCTGCCACCGGTCATCTACGTGATGTACCAACAGGTGCACGCTTACATTCCCGTGCTCAACCCACACCTGTACGATGACCTTTTAATTGCCTGGGATTATGCCCTCTTCGGAACCCATCCTACCCATTGGCTTGCTCGCTTTGCCCATCCGCTCCTCACAGAGTACCTGCAGACCACGTACGTGCTGTTCTACTTTCTTCCCATCATCCACGCAACAGAATTGCTGCGCCGGCGACGCCTGGAGGAGATTTCCAAGTTAGCGCGCCTTATGTCCTTCGGATTCTATGCGTCCTACCTGGCCTACTTCGCCCTTCCAGCGATTGGTCCCCGGTTTACGCTCCACGACTTCCACAACCTTGACAAAGAACTCCCTGGTCTGTGGCTGACACCCACGTGGAGGGCTCATGTTAATGCCGGCGGGGGCATTCCCGAAGGAGCTTCACGACCTGAAGCATGGGTGCACCGAGATTGCATGCCCAGCGGACACACGATGCTAACTCTTATCAACATCTTCCTTGCATTTCGCTTCCGCTCATGCACTCGGTGGTTACTGCTGCTCCTGGGTGGGAGCCTTATCGTGGCAACCGTCTACTTACGCTACCACTACGTCGTGGACCTCATTGCTGGAGCACTCTGTGCGTTGATAGTCCTTTGGATAGAGCCGCGCATTTACCGATTCCTTGCACGGAAAGGGTACCTATCGGAAAGAGCCTATGCATCCATGGAGAGTTGAACGCTGCAACCTTCGGCGACAAGCAGAAGCGCTTCTCCCTCAGCTCCTCACTGTCACTGAGGAAGTACTGCGCAGTGGCACGTATATCCTGGGGGTTCAGCTCCAGCAGTTTGAATACGAGTTCGCCCAAATGGTTGGGAGGCGTCATGCTGTCGGCGTTGCCTCTGGTACAGAGGCATTAGCCTTAGCCCTCATTGCTGTCGGCGTCCGGGCTGGTGATGAGGTTATTACAACTCCTTTTACTGCCATTCCGACCATTGCGGCAATCGCCATGGTGGGGGCGCGCCCTGTATTCGTTGACATTGAACCTGACACCTATACGCTCAACCCTGAGCACCTTCCCAAGGCTGTAACTTCACGGACGCGAGCCATCGTTCCTGTCCACCTGTTCGGGCACTGCGCCGAGATGGAACCTATCATGGCGTTCGCCCTCTCGGCAGGAATTCCTGTCATTGAAGACGCTGCCCAGGCCCATGGAAGTCGGTATCGCGGGCAGTCAGCCGGTACATTTGGGATAGCTGGCTGCTTTAGCTTCTACCCTACGAAAAACTTGGGTGCTTACGGGGATGGAGGGGCTGTCGTCACCGATGATGACCAGCTTGCTCAGCAACTTCGGTTGCTTCGCAACTACGGACAGATCTCCCCTTACCAAAGCGTTGTCCCCGGATACAATAGCCGGTTAGACGAGCTGCAAGCAGCCTTCCTGCGTGTTAAGCTACCGTACCTGGAGCAGTCGAATCGACAGCGTGCCCAAATTGCTGCTCTCTACCAAGAGCTTCTGGACATCCCGGAGATCCGCCATCCAATCGTGCGTCCCGGACACGAACCTAATTGGCATCTCTACGTTATCCGCGCGCAGCGCCGAGACGAACTCTGGCGTTTCCTGGAAGCAAATGGAATTCAGTCCAACGTCTACTACCCCATCCCTGCTCACCTTCAACAGGCTTATGCTTCCCTGGGATACCGCGAAGGGAACTTTCCAGAAGCTGAACGTGCTGCCCGGGAGGTATTGGCACTCCCAATGTTTCCGGAGTTGACCCCCGAAGAGGTAGAATTAGTGGCAGCTACAATCCGTCGCTTCTACGGTCGGGAATGAACTGGAGGCATGGGTAACCCATGCGGTGGGCACTGCTATCACAGGTGTGGGTAGAGGAACCAGACGTCGTAGTCTCTGGCTCCAATGTCCAGGTCTATTACATTGCCCGTGAGCTGGCACACCGTGGGGAATCCGTTCTGGTTTTGCTTTCTGGTCATCCTTCTGCCTGGGAACGCATAGAAGGAAACTTACACGTCGTCTCTGTACCGGCTCTCGGAGCAGGTTTACGCGGCTGGCTCCATCCACGCTGGATGCGCCGAGCCGAAGAGGCATTACGCAGCTTTGCTCCAGATGTTGTCTACCAACGAGGAAAACTTCCCGAAACTATCCTCGCCAGTCGCTATGCCCGCCGGTACGACGCACTCTTTGTGTGGTGCAGCAATGCTGACAACAGCGCCCGTCCGTGGAAATATGTCCGTAAGAGGCTCCGGTATCGCCGCCATCCTCTATGGCTCCTTCCTGCTCGGCTTGCTGAAGCCGCCTTAGCTGACTATGCTATTCAGAGCGCCCTCCGTAGGGCAGACCTCGTCATTGCTCAGACCCGCCGACAGCAGCAGACACTGCAGGCTGTTCTGGGCAAGGAACCTGTAATCCTGGGTTCTGGACATCCCTTGCCTCCCCCTCCTCAGTTCCACAACGCTGCCTCTTCCTCTACGACAGTACTATGGCTAGCGAATCTAACTCCCACGAAACAACCGCTCGTATTTCTGCGCTTAGCTCACCGCCTTCAACACACGGATGCCCACTTCCTCATGGTAGGAGCCGCACCTAATGCTGAGCTTCTTGCTCTCGTCCAGCGCAAAGCAGCGCATCTAGAGAACTTCACGTATGCAGGGGCAGCCGCCTTCCACGAAACTGCTCGCTTCTTCGCTGCGGCTCACCTCTTTGTGCTAACCTCTGAGTTTGAATTTGAGGGAATCCCCAATACACTTATCCAAGCATGCCTGTACGGTGTACCCACGCTCAGTCTGCGCAACGATCCTGACAGAATCATCCAAACTTACGCCATTGGGGCTGTAGCAGCGGACGAAGAGGAGCTGAGCGAGCTCACATACACTTGGATTACCGACCCTGAGCGACGTCATATAGCTGGACAGAATGCCTACGACTTAGCCCGCCGGCAATTTGATATCCGGGTCATCGTAGACCGACTCTCGGAACTAGTCCGGCAACGCCTCCGCCGCGGCTGAAGTCGTCAGCAGTTCGAGGACAAAAGCCGGGAGAGCAAATGCCGCGCAGTGGAGGGCAGGTGTATAGTAGCGTAACTTCCCCCGGAGCTGGACATACCGCTGCTCAGCCGTTTGGAGTTGGAAATCCCGCAGCGGATCCCGCTGCAGCGAGGCGAGTGTAAATGACCAGAGCCCGGTCGGGTAGGTTGGAACTGGAGCTAAATAGGAAGCAACCGTAGCGAACAGAGGGCGCAGAAGGCGATGCACCTGCGGCAAGGTCTGCCGATAGCGCGGATGGAGCGGTGACTCTGACTGCAGAGCCAACACTCCTTCCGGTCGTATCGCCCGGCGACAGTGGCGATAGAAAGGCTCCCCAAACAACCCCGTTGCAATACCAATAGGATCGGTGGAGTCGACCAAGACTGCATCGTAGAAGGCCGTCGGAGCTCCTGTAATGAAATCGGCCCCATCTCGGTAGTGAATGCGCACGCGCTCATCCTCCAGCGCAGCACTAAGAGCTGGGAAAAATTCGCGTGCTACTGCGACAACGTCAGCGTCAATCTCTACTAAATCAACCTGCTCTACCGTCGGATGGCGCAACACTTCCCGTACCGTTCCCCCATCTCCTCCTCCAATGACCAAAACTCGCCGAGGTTCAGGAACAAGAAACAGTGCCGGGTGAACCAACATCTCGTGGTAGATGAATTCGTCCCACTCCGTTACCATGACAGCTCCGTCCAGCAGAAGCATCCGTCCGAACGCGGGTGTCTGCAGAACGGTGATCCGCTGGAAAGCGCTCCAGCGGTCATAGAGGACTGCCTCCACATCTGTTGTGAAACCGGCACGTGCGGCGAAGTACTCAGCGTACTGAAGTTCTGTGCCCACCTTTTGTTGGGAAGACTTTAGGGAACAATTCTGTCAAAAGGGCGCTTTCACGGCACACTTGGCTCCTCCGTTATTACCGGTTTATGAGGAACCGGCTCTCGGAAAAGCCCGCGCTTGAGCTCCATCGCAGAGCTACTCTGCGCCCGCAGCTCGCGCTGCAAACATTCCGCAACCACCCATGGGTCTATTCGCTCCCCACACGTGAAGACATCCACAGCGGCATAGCCGTACTCAGGCCACGTGTGGATGGAAACATGGGATTCAGCAATGACCACAACTCCGCTCACCCCATGGGGATTAAAGGTATGAAAGGTATCGGAGACAATTGTAGCGCCAGAACGGCGCGTTGCCTCTACCAGGATCTCACGAATCCGCCACTCAGAGTTTAACACTTGCGGATCGCACTGGTAGAGCTCAATGAGAATCTGTCTTCCAAGTGCCTGCATCGCTACCCCTCCCTTTATTTTTGTTGCACCCCCTGCTCCGATCACCAAGGAGCAGAGCACATCATTGCCCCAGACAGTTTGGTCCGGGCAACCGCAGCCCTGGCAGGTGAAGGGTAGGGGGATGCTGGAAGACAGTCCACTACCGTGGAGCAGCTTTTGAGGCATCCCCACAATAGTTTTTTCAACCTGCCAGCCGCTAGCACATGGGCGAGCTTCCCCGCCCAATACGACAAACAGCACCGCTTTACCGGAGCAGGAAAAGCGGTGCCGTTTGTAACATACAAAATTACAATCCCTCACCCCAATTGCCAAAGGGTCTATACCCTCCTCCATTTGCTCCCCTCAAGGGAGGAAAGCTGTAATTTTGTACTCCTGTTGGGGCGTAGCCAAGCGGTAAGGCAGCGGCCTTTGGAGCCGCCATGCGTAGGTTCGAATCCTACCGCCCCAGCTTCTTGTCGCAAGCCCGTTAGATTCAGATGCCGAATGGAGGATCTTAAACTCGTTGCTGGGCGCTCCAATCCTGAGTTAGCCCAGCGTATTGCCGAAGCCCTGGGACGCTCGCTGGCGCAAGTGACAATTCGCAACTTCAGTGATGGAGAAATCTGGGTCAAGTACGAAGAGAACATTCGCGGGGTTGATCTCTTCATCATCCAATCTACCTTCGCCCCGGCTGAGAATTTATTAGAGCTCCTTATCCTCATAGACGCTGCCCGACGGGCCTCCGCCCGTCGCATCACGGCTGTGATTCCATATTTCGGATATGCCCGTCAAGATCGCAAAGATCAGCCCCGTGTCTCAATCACAGCAAAGCTGGTTGCGAACCTAATTACCAAAGCAGGGGCCGATCGCGTCATCACTATGGACTTACACTCCCCCCAAATCCAAGGTTTCTTTGACATTCCGCTTGACCACCTCTATGCTTCAACAGTATTGACCAAAGTCCTCTGGGATGAACGCCTGGAGAATGTTGCCGTCGTTGCCCCCGATGTTGGGAGCGCGCGCTTAGCCCGTTCATATGCCAAGCGGTTGGACGCAGACCTGGTGTTGGTGGATAAGCGCCGTCCCGCTCACAACGTTGCAGAGGTCCTCACTGTCATCGGCGACGTAGAAGGGAAAAATGCCGTCATCGTGGACGATATTGTTGACACTGGGGGTACTTTTGTGCAATGCGCCGAAGCCCTCAAAAGAGCTGGAGCACGCCAAGTTATCGGTGCTTGCACCCATGCTGTGCTCTCAGGGAATGCAATAGAACGTATCGAAGCAAGCGAAGCAATAACATACCTCTACGTCACTGACACCATCCCTCTACGGCGCCCATCGCCAAAGCTGCGCGTTATCTCCGTTGCCCATCTCTTCGCCGAAGCCATTGTACGGACTCACGAAAACACCTCTATTAGCTCCTTGTTTGAGATTGTGCGGTAGTGCCAAACACAGCGTAATCCAAATGAAACAGACACACACCCTGGCTGTTCAACGCCGTTCCACGGGGAAATCCACAGCTCGCTCCCTGCGCCGAATGGGTCTAGTCCCGGGTATTCTCTACGGAGCCGGTATAACCCCGATTCCGATTGCTACCCGCGCCCTTGCTTTACGTCCCTTTTTATCGGCGCGCGAGACTCACATCATTAAGGTTTCTCTGGAAGAGGAAACGTACGACTGCATCCTCAAAGACACTGCCTTCGATCCCGTTACCGACGCCCTAATCCATTTTGACCTCCAAGTTGTCTCCGCTGACCGTCCCATTGAGGTAGAAGTACCCGTCGTCCTGATCGGCACCCCCATCGGAGTCACCAAAGGTGGGGTACTGGAGCATTTTGCCCACTTTCTGCGCATAGAATGCCTGCCCAGTGTCCTACCGGAACACATTGAGGTTGATGTTTCTGCGGTGGATATTGGGGACTCTATTCACGTCCGTGACCTCCACGTACCCAACGTCCGGATCTTAGAGCACGGGGATACCGTTATCGTCACCGTTGTCGCCCCAACAGTACCCGAAGGTGAAAGTGGTGGACAATAGGAAGCTACTGCCACCACCGGTACAGTACACTGAGACGCACTCCAACCTGGTCTATGCGCCAAAGTCCACCGCGAATCAGCCCAGTAAGCCCATGGGTGTAAAACGCTTCCGCTCCCAAATACCACTGAGGCGAGAGGGGATACTGTACGCCCGTGGAAAGAGCAACACTGGTATGGAAAGAGCGCAAAGCGGAAAAGGAATCTACCGGTTCTTCCAGCACGTTCGTTTGTGTCCGAGTGTACACATAGCCAGGGGGCTGGATAATGCGGCGCCGAAGAACTATGGAACGCCCCAAGCGCACGTGGAGCTGTATCTCCCCCTGGAGGAAAACCCGCAGTAGTGGATACCATGCAGCCCCTATAGCGACAGTAGCGTACGGAGATCGCAGCTGCAGCTGACGCTCTTCCTGAAACACTACAACTGTCCCATCCACCTGACGCACCCACTGTAGCAGAGTGTCGGGGGCTCGCAATGCTCCACCATATGTCTCCAGTCCTAACCGACCCAAAAAGCCCCAAGAGGGGGACAACCGAATTCCTCCCACGATCCCTCCAATCCCACCCCATCCTGTCGCATCTCGGAAGGTCCCATACATCACCGGCAGATTTCCGACCCGGGGGAAAGATGCCCGATGTTGTACGTTACTTGCCTGTCCATAAGCCCCCACAAACCACAGCCGAATCGGGGGGAGACACTCCGGATGCTCCCCTTCGCAAAGAACGAACACGAAGCGATCCTGCCGGAGATCGTAGGCATAACACACCGTTGCAACTACGCGATTGCCAGCAACATCGGTTGCCAAAAGCGCGATACGACCAGGTCTTTTAGGCTCCAGGGGAGCAAACTCCACGTCCGCCCGCAACACTCCCGGCGTGATGGATGGAAGAGTTCCTCGCAGATTCTCATTCCGCAATATCCGAAACTCCCGGAGCCCCTGGTCCGTCGGACGGTCATCTCGGAGGATAACCTGGACTGCCCCAGGCTTTTGCACGATCTCCACAAGCGGTGGGAGAAGATCCGTTTGCTGTTGCACATCCTGGAAAGCTTGCCCGACAGGATTGCCGTACGCATCGTAAGAATCCACCCCGTAGCCGAAACCATAGGCGTAGACTCCAAAAGGTTCATCTGCTTCAATAACATGCGAGCCATAAGGAATCTCCAGCAAAGCAATCGCATAGGAGCTGTTCCCAACGCGCTCAAACACTGCGCGCACCGGTGCCCCGTCAAAGCGGAGGGAAGGAACCGCTGACAAAGGCACAACAAGATTGAGAAAATGACGCCACATTCCCTGAACAGGCGTAGCAAAGCGATAGCTCCGGAGAAACTGCTGCGTGGGGGTCAGAAGCAGCATCATTGGATCCCCGACAGAGTCTCCGCTCTGATACCCTTCGGAGAACTGTGCCACTAAAATTGGCTTGTCTGCCGTAATCTGCACGTTTTCCGTAAAGGTCTGCTCCCAGAACTCCCCTGCCCCGAGCACATGGACCGGGTGATTGTTGAGAAAAACCTGTGTGTTCGGATAGTGCGCTAACACGCGGACGACAAAACGCGAACGCCAGCGCAATTTGCCAACGTAGTAATGGCGTCCCCATGTACGAACAGGGGGCATCTGTTCCACCAAGTGGTTGCATGCTGGCACTGTTACCGGAACATATGCGCAGACGTGCCCACTGAACACCGCAACCGGTCGTGATGCACGAACTAACGTCCCTGTGATGTCAGGCATTCCCCCCATTGGGGGACCGAACAGTTGGTAAACTTGTCCCCGGTGGAGAAGGAGGCGCCGGGGACGATGGAGAAATTCTCCTTCCGATACGGTCTCCGGCTGCGCCGGAGCACTCTCTATGCTCATTCCTGGAGGGACGATGACGACTTCCGTACTATCTTCCGTAGCGACAACGGCAACCTGAGGGAGAAAGCTAGACGATAGGCGCCGATAGCTCATGATTCGGTACTCCGTCCCCAGAACAGGCACCGGAAGCCCCATATACGTATCCGTACTTTGCCGACGGCGACTGAGCCCATAAACTGCTATCGGTGTATCGGCTTGGATATGGACGGCAGCATACTCCGGTCGCCCTCCTTTCTTCAGCTCTATCTGGGTAGGGAGCGATAATGGAACAACCCGACGCGCTGGCAGATGCAAAAGTGTGTCAAAACCAACACTGCCAATACGAACACGCGCATTGGCTTCCCACTGACTAGTCATGAAGAGCATCAACGATAACGAGTCAGTGCCGCTCTCTTCATGGTTGCGTTGGAAACAGAGCCAGAATTCCGTCCCTTCCGAGCTCCTCACTTGAGTATGCACGTTTCCTCCCCCGAAGAGAGCGAGAAGCACCCCGAATACGGCGCCAACGTTCACAGTCATTTCACACAGAGAAGCCACAGAAAGCGAACGGTTCCCCTCTCGGTGACCATCCGCAGGACATATCCTCCACTAGCGATTTCCCACGGAAGGAAGCGGAAGCCAATCACGTAGCTTCCCACGCGCGGAGCATACACGCGTGAAGGCATCAGCGGGATCTCTATCCCCGAGACAGAAAAGAGCTGGAACGAAACCCAACCAGGCCGCGCAACAGCATAGTGCACCCACAAGCGGTCTGCAAAAGGATTCGGCGCACCAATTCTTACCTCATCAACACCGACTGGCTCTACCAAAGGCCCTCCCTCAATCCGAATCCACGCCGTCGTCGCTCTCAGCGGGAGTACTTGCTCCCCACTGCGTAACTCAAAGGGATGGATCCATGCTACCGTGTCTCGTCCTGCCAAGACTTCTACTTCTAGCCATCCTAAGATACCCGTGTAAGTCTGCACGGACGCCGAACAGTAAAGATCAACCCGTCCAGTATCACCGTTGAACACCGTGTCCCAGAAGGATAGCTCGCCGCACAGCCCCTGCTGGCCATTGCCCTGGATACCGAGAATCCGCAACCGCTGGGCACTGTAGAACAGACTCAATCGGAGTAGTCCCCGATCTCCCTCCAACTGCAGCTGTACCCATATCGGTAAAGCTGCAGACCGCCCTTGTTCAAGTACAGTGTCCCGGATTACCACCACTTGCTCGGCTGTCCCCGCTACAGCCCCGAGCAGGGTTCCCCACACCAGCCCCTGTATCCACCGAGTACACACAGCCACGTCCCTTTGTAATGAGCAAAATTACCAAACTCCCCGTAGGCTCTATGCCATAAGCCCCGGGAGCCTGAAAGGCTCCGTATATTTGTGCTTTGCCAAAAGCAGTTGCGACACTGCCATGAACTCGCCACTCTCGGTCCGGATCCAGGGGCTTCGAGACGGGCACTACGATATCTCCCTTACTGCCCCCGTGGAGAGCATTGCGGATATGGCAGCGGAATTCTTCGGCGAGATTACCCTTGTAGGAGTTCTGGAGAAAATAGGACGTCGGTACACGTTTGTTGGAACTGCTCGGTGCCAAGCACGTCTGATCTGCGACCGTACCCTTGAGCCGTATACGGAGTGGATTGAAGCTCCCATTGAGGTAGCCTACTTGGCCGATACAGACCTATATCTCCTGCGGCAGGGGGAACAACGGGACCGGACATACGAACTCCAGATCATTCGGGAAGATGACACCCATATTGACTTGGCAGAGGAAGTCCGCCAGGAGTTAGCTGTCCATCTGCCGATGAAGCGAGTTGCCCCACAGTATCGTGAAATATCCTTCGAGCAGCTCTATCCGCAGCATGCTGCTCCTTCCCACAAGGAGGATGAGCGCTGGGCTCCCTTACGGGAATTGTTGAACAAACTGAAGTAGTGCGCACTCATGCCAAATCCAAAACGCCGTCATTCGCGCTCGCGTCGTGACAAACGGCGCACTCACTATAAGCATCCACTGTTAACTTTTGAGCAGTGTCCTCAATGCGGAGAACAGAAGGAACCTCATCGTGTATGTCCATCGTGCGGCTTCTATAAGGGTCGAAAAGTTCTAGCTGTGGAATGAGCATGCGCCCAACACGGATTGCCGTAGATCTCATGGGCGGGGACTTTGCCCCAACGAATGAGCTGTTAGGCTCCTTCCGTGCTATGACGGAACTCAAACGGTATGGCGTGGAGCTACTGCTGGTAGGACATCGGGAGCGAGTCCGAGAAGTTGCCCAGCGGCTCGGTCTCCCATATCACCGTCTGCCTCTGCTCCACGCTGAGGAGATCATCACGATGGAAGATGAACCCACCACGGCTGTCCGGCTCAAACGGAATTCTTCCCTGATGATGGCCATTGAACTTCATGCCCGCGGCGAAGTAGATGCCGTCGTCTCTACGGGGAACACTGGTGCTGTCTTGGCAGCAGCGACTCTCCGCTTGGGTAAAGTTACTGGCATTGCTCGTCCAACGATTGCAACCTTAGTCCCCACAGAGCGGCACCGTCCATCCATACTCTTGGATGTCGGAGCAAATGTCGACTGCAAGCCGCGTCACTTGTACGAATTCGCTATCATGGGGGACGTCTACGCCCGAGAGTTTCTCGGCGTAGAACGTCCACGAGTCGCCCTGCTCAATATCGGTGAGGAAGAAACCAAAGGAACCCTCACCCTCCGGGAAGCCTATCGTCTGTTGAAGAACAGCTACCTGAACTTTGTTGGAAACATAGAGGGAAGGGACATCCTTCGTGGTGTTGCTGACGTTGTCGTCTGTGATGGCTTCGTTGGCAATACGTTACTCAAGTTTGGGGAGAGCCTGGTAGCAACGTGGAGAGCCCGTCTCCGGGCCCTGAGCAACCGTGATCTCTGGCGTCGCCTCCTCTTCTGGATATTCCGACCAACACTGCGGCGTTTCTTGCGGGAGTTCGATTACCAGAACTACGGTGGCGTCCCTTTGCTGGGAGTCCGGGGTATTGTGATCATTGGGCACGGACGCTCGACTCCATTGGCAATCCTCAATATGATTGCCCGAGCACACGAGGCAGTCCAGCGCGCTCTCGTCCAGCGATTAGAGAATGCCCTCCACCTCAGTCCTGTCAACGCATAAGGGCTCAAGAAGACGATGAAGCGTGCAGCAATTACCTCGGTGGGACATTATGTCCCGGAGACTGTCTATCCCAACCGCTACTTCGAGCAGTATTTAGACACCAGCGATGACTGGATTGTAGAGCGTACTGGCATCCGAGAGCGCCGCTTTGCGTGTAATGGAGCAACGTCGGATCTGATCGTTCCCGCCGCTCGCCAATGTTTAGAACAACGCGGCTTGCGCCCGGAAGATATAGATTGTATTATTGTCGCCACTGTTACCCCGGATTACTTCTTCCCCAACACTGCTGCCGTCGTCCAGCAGAAGTTAGGAGCAACAAGCGCATGGGGCTTTGATCTATCGGCAGCATGCTCCGGCTTCATCTATGCTCTTGTGGTTGCCTCTAAGCTGATAGAGACGGGTTTTTCCCGGCGGCTCCTCCTGTGTGGTGCCGATAAGATGAGCGCAATTATTAACTTCCAAGACCGTGCAACGGCGGTTCTCTTCGGGGATGCGGGAGGTGTGGTTCTCCTCGAACCCAGTGACGATCCCGAGGTCGGCATTCTGGATAGCGTTCTTTACATGAACGGTGAAGGTGGCAAATATCTCTACATGCCTGCTGGCGGCAGCGCAAAACCAGCCTCGGAGGAAACAGTCCGGAACAAAGAGCACTACGTCTTCCAGGAAGGGCGCACTGTCTTCAAGGAGGCAGTCCTGCGCATGGCAGAGGTGACCTTGGAGCTCATGCAACGGAACGGATTGCGAGCTGAGGACATTGCGTGGCTGGTTCCCCACCAGGCAAACCTCCGCATTATCACTGCAACAGCGGAACGCATGGGATTGAGCATGGAGCGCGTAATGGTCAACATTGATCGCTACGGGAATACCACAGCGGGCACTATTCCGCTTTGCCTTTCTGAATGGTACTACGCCGGTAAGCTTAACTACGGTGATCGGCTTATCCTGGTCAGCTTTGGTGCCGGCTATACTTGGGGCGCCGTCTACTTGCGGTGGAGCCTGCCGAAACCAGACTAATCCCATGCGAGCCTGGCTTTTCCCCGGTCAAGGATCTCAGTACGTTGGCATGTTGCGAAGTCTCGTAGAGGCATTTCCCTATGCCCAGGAACGCCTTCGGCAGGCAGAAGTTATCCTCGGATTTGAACTGGGGCGCATTTGCTTTGAAGGACCTGAAGAACTCTTGCGACAAACCCAATACACTCAGCCCGCACTCTTTGTCCACGAAGCCATTCTCGTAGAGTTAGTCCGGGAGCTTCTGCCTGCGACAGCTGTTGCTGGGCATTCGCTGGGTGAGTATTCTGCCTTCTATGCTGCTGGAGTCCTAGAGTTTGAAGATGCCCTCCGTCTGGTGCAGCTACGCGGACAACTCATGGCAGAAGCTGCCTCTCACCAAGCAGGAACAATGCTGGCAGTCTTAGGATTGGAAGACGCCGTCGTAGAGGAACTCTGCACCCGACTCTCCAGCGATAGTGAGGTGCTCGTACCGGCAAATTACAATGCCCCTGGACAACTTGTCGTCTCAGGTTCGGCCTCCTTAGCCCGAGCAGCTATAGATGCTTTTCGCTCTGCCGGTGCCCTAAAAGTTGTTGAGCTTGCTGTCAGTGGAGCTTTCCATTCCCCACTGATGGAAGCGGCGCGCCAGCGCTTGGCCGAGGCTATTGCGCAGACCCCTTTCCACTCTCCCCGGATGCCGATTTACTGTAATGTCTCTGCCGAACCTCTGCACGATGTCACCCAGCTCCGGGAAGCATTGATTGCACAGCTTACCTCCCCTGTGCAATGGAAGCAAATCCTCCACCGTATGTATGCCGACGGCATCCGGGAGTTCGTAGAAGTAGGTCCTGGAAAAGTCCTACAGGGTCTAGTCCGACGAACGCTTTCGGACGCTGTCGTCCGAGGCATCGATACAGCAGAAGATGTACGACGCCTCCAACGACCCTGATGCGCCTCCAAGGTCAAGTTGCCTTCGTCACGGGTGGCTCTCGCGGTATCGGGGAAGCCATCGTTCGCCGCTTAGCCAGTGAAGGTGCCTTCGTTTACGCTACATATCACAGAAGCACTCAGCAAGCACAAGCGCTCCAAGAGGAGCTCAATCGGGAAGGATATCGCGTTGTCTTCCTCTCTGCAGACGTGGCCCAGGAAACAGATGTGGAACGCTGCTTTGCCACCATTCAAAAGGAAGCTCAACGGCTGGATATCCTGGTCAATAATGCCGGCATTACCGCCGATCGGCTCATTGCACGCATGACCTTAGAAGACTGGGACCGGGTCCTTGCCACGAATCTCCGCAGTGCTTTCCTCTGCATCCGAGCCGCTACTCGCCTTATGATTCCACAGCGCTACGGGCGCATCATTAACATCGGTTCCGTAGTCGGCATTATGGGAAACGCCGGACAAGCCAACTATGCCGCGTCCAAGGCTGGACTGATTGGGCTGACCCGTGCTGTGGCAAAGGAATTAGCATCACGCAATATTTTAGTAAACTGCGTAGCGCCCGGCTATGTAGAGACAGCAATGACAGCACAGCTATCCGAACAGCAACGGAAGGCGCTCCAAGGAGCTATCCCCTTGGGGCGTGTGGCGACTCCGGAGGAGATTGCAGCCGTTGTCGCCTTCTTGGCCTCGCCAGATGCCTCTTACATTACCGGGCAGACCATCATTGCCGATGGAGGACTCTCGTTGTAATACCCTTCCATGGAGTTGGTTGGTCTCACAAGCAAATCGGGAACGTAGCGATGAACAACGTTGAGCAGCGTGTCCGCGATATCATCGTGCGGAAGCTCGGGGTTGAGGAATCACAGGTAACCCTGGAGGCATCCTTCATGCATGACCTCGGGGCTGATTCTCTGGACATTGTGGAGCTGATTATGGAGTTTGAGCGGGAATTCAACCTCACCATTGAAGACTCCGACGCCGAGCAAATTCGCACCGTAGGTGATGCCGTCCGCTACATTGAGCAGCGTCTTGCCGACCAAGGTGGAGGAGGCACAGGCGGCAACTGAGGCGATGCACAACCGCAACCGTCGTCGTGTAGTTGTCACGGGGATGGGGGCAGTTACCCCAATTGGGAACTCCGTAGCTGAATTTTGGCAAGCAATGATGGAGGGACGGAGCGGTGCTGCTCCCATCACCCGCTTTGATGCCTCCAAGTTCGAAACCCGCTTTGCCTGCGAGGTTAAAAACTATGATCCGCTGCTGCACATGAGCCGCAAAGATATCCAGCGCATGGATCTGTTTGCTCAATTCGCCATGTCGGCAGCGGTCATGGCCGTAGAAGACGCTGAACTGGACTTTGGTCGCCTGGATACACGGCGTGTCGGCGTCGTCGTTGGCTCCGGCGTGGGTGGCATGTGGACGTATCACGAACAACAGCTCCGTTTGTTTGAGCGCAATGGAAATCCGGACCGCATCTCCCCGTACTTTGTCCCGATGTTCATCGTGGACATTGTACCTGGCCTCATCGCCATCCGCTATGGCCTGAAAGGACCAAACTACAGCACAGTCTCTGCTTGCGCGACATCGGCGCACGCCATCGCCGATGCCTTCATGCTGATCCAGCGCGGCTCTGCTGATATCGTCATCGCTGGAGGAAGTGAAGCTGCCATCTGCCCAATGGGCGTTGCAGGCTTCAACGCCATGAAAGCCCTCTCTACCCGGAACGATTCGCCTCAAACTGCCAGCCGCCCCTTTGACGCCCACCGAGATGGATTCGTCATGGGAGAAGGCGCAGGAATCCTTATCCTCGAGGCTCTGGATCACGCCCTCCGGCGCAATGCCCCGAAAATCTATGCCGAATTAGCAGGGGTTGGTCTCAGTGACGATGCTTACCATATCACCCAGCCGATTCCGAATGGGGAAGGAGCAGTGTTCGCCATGCAATGGGCGCTGGAAGATGCTGGTCTCCAACCCACCGATATTGACTACATCAACGCCCATGGTACTTCTACCCCATACAACGACAAGACAGAAACGCTTGCAATCAAAACCCTCTTCGGTGAGCATGCCTATCGCTTGGCGGTAAGCTCAACAAAATCTATGACCGGTCACCTCTTAGGTGCAGCCGGCGCCGTAGAAGCAATCGCTACCGTGCTGGCTATTGTTCACCAGACGTTGCCACCGACGATTAACTACCAGACCCCGGATCCGGAATGCGACCTCTTCTACGTCCCCAATGTACCGGTCCAACGCCGTGTCCGGGCAGCCTTGAGTAATGCGTTTGGTTTCGGCGGGCACAATGCAACTCTCTGCTTTACGGAATTTCAGGAGTAAGCTACACGCGCTCCTCCGACGACTTCGACACACTCTCTGCAGCGAGCTTTCGCCTATTCGGAAGGTAGCCACCCAGCTTTTCCCTTCAATGGAAACGCTTCTTCCAGCGCAGCGTCGGTGGCTAGAGGAAGCCCTAGGGTTCCCTATCCAAAACCCCGCTTACTACGAACAGGCGTTCCTGCACCGCTCAGCCTTACCACGCCTCCACAGACCTGGAGTGAGGTCGAACGAACGCCTGGAATTCCTCGGTGATGCCCTTCTGGGCTTCCTAACGGCGGAGTATCTCTTTGCCCAATACCCAGAGCTCCCTGAGGGTGAATTAACCAAACGCCGAACTTGGTTAGTCAACCGCCACACTCTGGCCGTCTGTGCCCGCCGCCTGTCCCTGGAACGCCTACTAACCATGAGCCATAGTGCCCGACGGGCTTTAGAACAAGGCAGTGACGCCTTCCTGGCAAACGCGCTAGAAGCCCTCATTGCAGCTGTATACCTGGACCAAGGTCTTGCTACTGCCCGGCGGCTGGTCCAAGAACGCCTCTTGCCTATCGCCGAACAAGAACAGTTGCTCCAAGACACCAACTACAAAAGCCTCCTCTTGGAATACGCCCAAGCTCACGGCGAGAGCATTCCACAGTATCGCGTTTTAGAAGAGCGTGGCCCCGATCACGCTAAGGAGTTTGTCGTTGGAGTGTACCTCAAAGAGCAGTGCCTCGGAATCGGCATCGGACGGAGTAAGAAAGAAGCTGAACAGCAGGCTGCCTGCAAAGCACTTCAGATGTTGCAAAATCAATCGCACGAGGGTGTCCATGGAACCACTCATCTTTGAGAAAAGCCGACCTGGTCGCCGAGCATATTCGCTCCCTCCGCTGGATGTTCCTCCCCAACCCCTTGAGGAGCACATTCCACCTCGTCTCCTACGGAAACACCCGGCTGAGCTACCAGAAGTCAGTGAACCCGAACTGCTGCGCCATTACGTCCGCCTATCTCAACTGAACTACTCCGTAGACACCGGCTTCTATCCACTAGGCTCATGCACAATGAAATACAATCCCAAGCTCAACGAGCGAGTAGCGAGCCTGGAAGGCTTCCGCTATGCCCATCCCTTACAGCCGCAAGAGACAGTCCAAGGCCTGTTACGACTTATGTACGAACTTACAGAGGCACTCAAGACCATCACGGGTTTAGCCGATGTTTCCCTCCAGCCAGCAGCAGGAGCCCAAGGGGAGTTGACCGGGGTCCTCATGATCCGTGCCTACCACTACGACCGTCGGGACTTTCAGCGGCGGAAAATCCTCATTCCTGACTCCGCCCACGGCACAAACCCTGCTTCGGCAGCAATGGCAGGCTTTGAAGTTGTTACGATCCGCTCCAACGCTGCCGGACGTATTGACATTGCCGACCTAGAACGCCATCTCGGCGATGATGTAGCCGCCCTTATGCTGACCAATCCCAATACCCTTGGCATCTTTGAACGGGATGTGCTCACCATTGAGCAGCTCGTTCACCAAGCCGGCGCCCTCTTCTATATGGACGGAGCAAATCTGAACGCCCTCGTCGGGCTTGTTCGCCCCGGAGATATGGGAGTAGACTGCCTCCACATTAACCTCCACAAAACCTTCTCTACCCCCCACGGGGGAGGCGGCCCCGGTTCTGGTCCCGTCTGCGTCAGCGAACGTCTACGCCCGTACTTACCTATTCCTCGCATCGTCCACCGGAATGGACGGTATGAGTTGGACTGGGACGCTCCCAAGAGCATTGGGCGAGTCCATAGCTTCTTCGGTAACGTCGGCATGTTCATCCGGGCTTATGCCTACATCCGCATGCTCGGAGCCGAAGGGCTGCAACGAGTTAGCCGAGACGCTATCCTCAATGCCAACTACCTGCTGAGCCGCATCCGACACGTATACCGACAACCGTACCCAGAACCCCCCATGCACGAATTCGTGGTCACAGCCGCGGATTTCAAAGCCTTTGGCGTGCGGGCCATGGATATTGCCAAGAGGCTATTAGACTACGGTTTTCACGCTCCAACGATCTACTTCCCTCTCATCGTGCCCGAAGCCATGCTGATTGAGCCTACAGAAACTGAAACGAAACAGACACTGGATGCTTTCGCGGAAGCACTTTTACAGATTGCTGAGGAAGCACAGACCCATCCCGAACTCCTTCGTTCTGCTCCTCACCGTACTCCCGTGCGCCGTCTTAACGATGCCTTGGCTGCCCGTACCCTGAATGTAGCATGGCAGGAAGGCTCTGCCGTCTACCACACTAACCCAGCTCCTTAAATGCCTCGCCACTTATTACATGAGCCCACATGGCATGCTGCAGCTGTGGCTTATTACCTGCTTCACACCTCTGCCGAGCCCTCTGTTCAGGAAGAAGCCCGGCAATGGTGCGAGAAACACCGGCTCCTCTATGACTCCTTCATCGCCCAAGTGGAAGAAGCCCATCGCGCTGCTTCTGTTGCGCTCCACCACGCATGGGCACCTTATTCCCGCTTCCCTGTAGGGGCAGCCCTGCTATCCAGTGATGGTGCTCTCTGGCACGGCTGCAATGTAGAGTGTAGCAGTTTCGGGCTAACTCTGTGTGCCGAACGGGTTGCCCTGGGTCATGCCGTCACAAATGGACGACGGGAATTCGTGCTGTTAGCATTGGTCACAGACACAGAAGCTCCTATATCCCCCTGCGGAGCATGCCGGCAACTTCTGCACGATTTTGCACCTCACCTCCTCATCTCAGCTGAAGGGGCTCGGCGGCAACAGCGCACTCTGTGGTGGCTCGAAGAGCTACTCCCAGAACCGTTCTGCGGTAAACATATCTGGAAGCGCTAACGCACAAGCCCAACGCTCTTTATCCACCGCTGCGGAGTGCTTTCCACAACAAGCCAGTACACTCCGCTGGGCAGCTGTTCAACGGAGATATCTCCTCTCCCCTGGGCAACAAGTTGTCCTAAAACGGAGTAGAGCAGCACTCGTGCGCTTTCCAAGCCAGGAGGCAGTATTAGCTGTAGTCGCTGTGGAGCTATCGGAGAGGGAATCCACCGGAATTGCGGTTCTCCACACTCATTCCCTTCACTCACGCTCACAAGGAGGCGCAGAAACCCAGCCTGGCTGGTATCGCTCCCACATCGGTTCCACACGACGCACTGATATCGTCCAGTGTCGGCCGTTGAAACTGCTGAGATACAGTAGACCGTATCCTGCGCGCCTGGTATCGGTACTCCATCCTTGAGCCACTGATACCGGCGTGACATTCCTCCAGCAGCAGCGATTGCAAAGCATGCCTGCCGTCCTGGCTCCACATCGACATCTTTTGGCTGCTGCACGATATGCGGGCGCTCTTCCACCAGAACCTGTGTTCCCCGACTTCTGACTTCTGGCGGGCACACTCCCCGGACACGCACGCTATATTGCCCTGCCTGCGCTAGGCCCGTTATCGGCAAGCGCAAGACCGCCTGCCGAGCTCCCGGAATCTCCGCCCCAGAATGATACCACTGATAGCTGAGCGAATCACCAACGGCAGCGACCTCCAACAACAAGGTGTCCCCAACACAGAGCTGGACTGTATCCGGTGGCTGCTGGACGATAGTAGGAGGGGCCACAATCGTAAAGGCAGAATCACTTTCATCAGCCAGCCCAGTAGGGAGATGCACTATCCGCAGCCAGAAACGTCCAGTGGGATGAGAAGCTGGGATCGCCCACAGGTAATTTATGCCTGTCGTCGTTGCAATGGGTGTCCACTGACGGCGATCCGCACTCAGCTCAATCCGGAAGCTATCTCCTGGCGCGGTTCCCGATGCAATCCATGCAATATTGAGCGCTGAACCTGTACACAAGCGCTCTCCCCCACGTGGTGAAAACAGCGTCAGGACTGCTCTCACATACTTAAGCACGAAAGCATCCGTCGCACCCCCGCCGTAGGTCTCCTGGAATCCTCCCCGTACGATCGAGCACAGGCTCTCGGAATTTGTCTCCCCGACAATGTAGAAGTCCCCACGCTGGTCTATAACTGCATCCAATGGACGCTCATCACGGAGCGTTCCAATGAAGCTACTGTAGCTCAGCTGCAAAGGCATCAGATCCGGAAACACCGTCACGAAGAGGTCCTGTCCCCCAGCCAAGTTCCGGCTATGCGCATCGGAGGTTACGGGGAAGTTCCCCGAACGGGTCCATCCCAGCACAATCGGGGCATTGGAGTACTCCAGCACAATACGTGGTTCCTCATCGCTGCTGCCCCCGAGAAACGTAGAGTACAATAGCGCCGACGTACCCAGTCCCGAACTAGAAAAACGGCAAAGAAACCCATCGGCTCCGCCGGCAATCTGCTGTTGATAGGGCGGCCCAGTAACGGGAAAGTTCGCTGAACGTGTCACCCCCACAACCCAAACTTCCCCATTATCGCGGGCAACAATGCCCGTGGCATAATCCTCTTGATTGCCACCCAGGAACGTACAATACTGAAGCGTCGCACTGGTTGGTCGGAATTTGGCCACGAAAGCGTCTCGCGCACCACCATTGTAGTCCCTATCATACGGGCGAGATCCAGGATTTCCCATTGTCGGCACCGGGTAATTCGGGAAGTTGGAGGAAGCTGTCTCCCCGCAAAGGTAGGTGTATCCTTCCGGATCCGTGTAAACGTCCCAGGCTGTCTCATTATCCGAACCACCAAGGTAAGTGGAAAAGGTGAGCGAGGCCCCTGTGTTGCTAACAGCACTCAGGAAGACATCCCAATTCCCACTGTACGTCCGTTGGTACGCCGCTGAAGTTGTGGGATAGTTAGACGACTGAGTGCGTCCTGCAAGGACGACAATGCCATCCCGGCGGACAGAACCTGTTGTCGCAATGTCGTCGCTGCTCCCCCCCACATAAGTGGACCACCGTAGTGTGGCTCCCTGCACTGAGAGCCGAGTTACAAACAAATCTACCCCTCCTCGCAGCTGCTGCTGGTAGGCATTCCGGATCGGGAAGTCCGGAGAGTTCGTCGAACCACCGACCAGGATTTCTCCCCCAGCTTCTACCCCAACCACAATGGGGAATTCGGAGCCACTTCCCCCCAAGTACGTGGCAAAGAGTAATCGCTGCAACGCGGCATCCAACCTCAGCACGACAGCATCCGTTAAGCCATTGTACGTTGTGTCGTAAGCTCCCGGTGTCATCCGGAAGGTAAGCTCCTCTGCTTGGACAACTGTCAGAATGCTCCCGTCGGGAAGTCGGGTCAAGGAGGGGGCCCTCTCATCCGCACCGGAGCCAATGCAGGTAGTGTAGACGACCGGGTCAATGATGAGCGGATACCGCGGATTGTAATCGCCGAGGGCAAAGCCAAGCCGATACGACCCCGATTCCGAGCCCTCTACTCGGAAACCCACCGGTACAGATATCAGCCGACCGCCGATCTCTTGATATGCACGTAGGTTGGCGTGGAAGAGGATCGGTCCCTGGGCCCCGAAAAAGCGCACTTCCGTGCCGTCTGCAGCAAGGCTTATCCCCTCGGCTCCCGTAATCCGCAGTCGGATCCTGCTTGGATCTGCTCCAGGCTGGAGGATAAAATCATACCGAGGTCCCTCCGGGAGCCCCCATAAGCGCAATGCGATTCCAGGATAGAGCTCGGGGAGCTCAATCACGCGAGCAATCGGGATAAAGCCGTGCCATCTACTTGGATCTCGTCCCCGCAGGAAGTGGAGGAAGGCTGTTTCAGATGCCTGTGTTCGCGCCATACTCGGAGCTGCCCCTTCCAAGGTCAACCAGATAACGTGTCCACGGCGGTGGACGCGTTTCTGCGGAAGTTCTAAACGTCCGTGGGGCAGGATTTCCGCCCTCTGTTCATAAACATCAAAGACTAACCCCGTCGGAAGAACACCAACAGTGAGGGTAGGCTTAGCGTAGACGTACACAAAAGGTACATCCCACTGCCCTCGGTTCTCTACAAACCCTTGAACCCACCCAAGGGGCAGAGCAAAAACCGTAGTGCTGACCCCGATGATTAGAAAGCACAATACTTGCCTCATCGCTTGCTTCCCCTATTCCAAGGCACATATCTATTTGCTGTCCGCGTTGGGATACCACCGCAGTCCCACGCCAACACTTCGCGAAAAGTGTGGGAAGGGACGCGAAAGATCATCAAAGAGCTGTTCCCAATACACGAAGAACCCCATGGGCAACCAACCAAGAGCTACCCCAGCTTCTGCTCGGTACTCATGTCGCGCCAATAACGGAAAGACAAAGAGGGCCGACCGATATGCTACTTCTACAAATTTACGTAATAACCCCAGGTCCCCCACTGAGGATACCCGAAGAACAAACGAGCCACGTAGCTGGCGCCAACGAAGATCATCCGAACCACGGATTCGGTAGTCCTGTGCTATTGGGAAAAAGTGCAGGCGACCCTCTACGACACTCTTCCACCATGACGTCCAGTACTGGTGATACCGCAGACCTACGAAAGGTCCATGGAGAATGATGACGCGCTTTGTGGGTTGGTATCCCCTGACGGGCTCGTCGGTATCCGGTGGGTCAGCGTTGTCAATCTCATGCTTGCAAAAATGGAGCAACCCACCATAGAGGGTCCAAGAAGCACGGTGCCATATCACTGCAAGCTGCTCTTCCCAGCGAGCTCCGCGCGGGTTAAAGCCAATATCATTCAGGGAGTTTGCCTGGAGCAGATGACTCACAACCCCGACGAGCCAGAGACTATCCCGGAGTTGCGCAAGAGGGAGTGATACTGCAAGCACTACGGTCCAGGCTCGCTCATCAGCAGCGGAGCCAAACCCCCGGTGTACTATCGCCGTACGGCTGTCCGGCAGGTGCGTGTGGTATGAACTCACTAGCTCTTGGGCTTGGACTCCCGCCATCGTTCCTATCCCTAGAACAAGCAACTTCCAGGAGAGTATCATTCCAGGTACGTGTACCCATACAAGCCAGACCGGTAAATCGCCAGGAACTCCCGCCCTTCCTGTAATGAAATCCGTCCCTCCTTGACCGCAGAGGTTACCCATGCCTCCATCGTTCGCACCAAGCGCTTAGAATTGAACTGTACATAACTCAACACATCTGCGATCGTTTCTCCATCGACCACTTGCTCAATGCGGTATCCGTCCTCTTCAACCCGAACGTGCACTGTGTTGGTATCACCGAACAAATTATGCAGGTCCCCGAGAATCTCCTGGTATGCCCCTACAAGAAAGACTCCGATGTAGTAAGGCTCATGGGGACGAAGCTCGTGGACAGGCAGATAGGGCAAATGTGCTCGGGCGCAGGCGAAAGAGTCCAGATGCCCATCAGAATCACACGTAATATCCTGTACGGTGGCAATCCGCGTCGGCGGCTCCGTCAATCGGTGAATAGGCATAACGGGGAAAAGCTGGTCTACTGCCCAAGCATCGGGTAAGGACTGAAAGAGAGAAAAGTTCGCAAAGTACTTATCTGCCAGCATGTGAGGCAGATAGCGCAACTCCTCCGGCGGATGCTTCATCTGCTGACTCAATTGGTGAACGCGGCGGGCAATACTCCAGAAAAGTCGCTCTCCGAGGGCACGGGTCCGCAAGTCTACAAGCCCAACATTGAAAAGTTCCAGCAACTGTTCCCGATATTGCTGAGCATCGTGCCAGGCCTCTAGCATCGTGCGGGAGGAAAGTGTCTGGAGGAGTTCGTAGAGATCATGGACCAGGGGATGTGCTACCTCTGGAGGTGACTCCTCCTCGGGCCACTGGGGAAGGGTGGTAGCTTCCAAGATATTGAAAATCAGCACGGAATGATGCGCCGTCAAGGCTCGACCAGCCTCCGTAATGATATGCGGATAGGGAAGTTCTCGTGCAGAGGCTGCTTCGGCTAAAGCAGAAACAACGTCGTTTGCATACTCTTGGATGGAGTAGTTGGCACTACTCGGAGCAGATGACCGTGTCCCATCGTAGTCAACCCCCAATCCGCCCCCTACGTCCACAAATTCAATTGGATAGCCCATGAGACGAAGCTGAACATAGAACTGCGCAGCTTCGCGCAGTGCACTCTTGATGCGTCGAATATTGGTAACCTGACTCCCCAAGTGAAAATGCAAAAGCCGAATGCTTGAGCCAATCCCGCAAGCGTTGGCAAATTCTAAAGCTTCCAACAGCTCACTAGAACTAAGCCCAAACTTACTGCGGTCCCCACCTGATTCTTCCCAACGCCCACTACCAGAGCTGGATAGCTTGATGCGAATTCCCAAGTTCGGATGGACCCGAACCCGCTCAGCAATCTCAGCAATGAGGTGAAGCTCATTGAGTTTCTCCACAACCAAGAACACCCGTTTGCCCATCTTCTGGGCCAATAGCGCTAACTCAATGAAATCGCTGTCTTTGTAACCATTGCAGATGATAAGCGCATCCGGGTTTTCCATAATCCCCAGTACGGCATGCAACTCAGGTTTGGAACCCGCCTCCAAACCCACATTGAAATCCCGCCCGTGACGGACAATCTCTTCCACAACTGGACGCTGCTGGTTGACTTTGATGGGATAGACGTTGTAGTACTGCCCACGATATCCGTACTCTGCTATCGCCTGCTGAAAGCAGTTCCACAGCTTCTCAATGCGGTCGCCCAGGATGTCCAAGAAACGGATAAGGACCGGCGGGGTAATGTCACGCAGCAGAAGTTCATCCATCAGTTCCTTCAGGTCTACCACGACCGGATAGTCCTTCCGAGGGCGGGCAATAACATTGCCACGCTCGTTGATGCTGAAATACCCCGCGCCCCAGCCAGCGATGTTATAGAGCTCTGCCGCATCCTCAACGTGCCACGTCCGCGATGACATCACAGAGAGCCGTCCTGTAAGAGTCGCGTTGCCAAACGAAAATCGGTACATTGCTACCTTTGACGACCAAAAAGAGCTGACATTTCTGCCAACATTTGCCACTGGGATTTCCGGGGCATACCCGGCGGCAGACGCCAGCGCCAGTTGCCAGAGGAAGTGCCTGGACGATTCATCTGCGCTTCCTCTCCCAAACCACACAGGTCTTGCACTGACACCACTGCCAACCATGCAGACGATTGAAGTGCCAGGCGCAGAAATTCCCGGGGCACCGCCGATTCGCGAACACGTCGCCCACAGTAGCGCCAGAAAGCTTCGCGAGTTTGCTCAGAACTCTGCCGAAACCAGCCTCGGACCGGTGGAGTATCGTGGACACTCGTCCACACCACACATTCCCGTCCAATGTTATGCGGCGCATGAGGATTGAAAGCCGGGCTCGGAAAGGCAAACAAAAGAACCCGCATGCTAGAAAGCCCGAAATCTCGACGGAGTAACTCCACGTCGGGCGTAATCGTGCCCAAGTCCTCCGGTATCACCGGCAAGGGCATCCATCGGCGTTGGAGGGCACCGAGAAGTTCCCGACCAGGAGAGGCACTCCAGAAGCCCTCGGCGGCTGTTTTCGCCCCGACAGGGATCGTCCAGCAGGCAGCATACCCGCGAAAATGGTCAAAACGCAGCCACCGCACGTACCGCAGGGCATGCTCCACCCGCCGTATCCACCAACGGAAACCATCCGCTTGGTGAACCTCCCACCGATACAACGGTTGTCCCCACCACTGCCCCTCGGGGTTAAAGGCATCCGGTGGTGCCCCTGCCACTGCCAGCGAGTTTCCTGCAGCCCCCAACAGGAAGTACTCCGGATGTGACCAGACGTCCGCACTATCGTGCGCCACAAAGAGCGGAAAATCTCCCACAAGCTCTACTCCGTGGAGCCGGCACCACTCCGATAACTGGCGAAGCTGCCAGAAAAAGAGAAACTGAACCCAACCATGGAAGCGAAGCCTCTGAGCATAGCGACGCCGCACCTCTGCTATTGCCTCCTGCTCCCGGTCTCGGTACGGTGCTTCCCATTGGTACCAAGGCTTCTCATCAGCAAGTTCACGCAATAGGGCAAAGAGAGTCCACTCCTCCAACCACTCTTGCTCCTCTCGGTAGAAACGCTCTACTTCTGGTTCCAGAAAGCGCCAGCGCGCACGGTTTTGAAAGCAATCCCACAGCAACGCCAAACGCTCCTTGCCGAGAGCTTCATAATTGACCCAAGGCACATACGGATGGAGACGCTCTATCTCGTAGCGTCGGCATAGCCCATCGGAGACAAGCTGCTCGGGGCTGATCCACAGCGGATTGCCGGCAAAAGCAGATAAGGCATTGTACGGGGAATGATCCAGCGCCGACGCCGTCGGTCCCCAGGGCAGAAGGAACCAGTAGCGCACACCTGCCTGAGCCAAACGTTCAGCAAAAGCATATGCTGCTGGACCCAAGTCCCCAATTGCCCACCGCGAGGGAAGCGAAGGGATAGCAAGCGCCACACCAACGCTGCGGGATAGTTCAGTCATACCGCCGGAAGAAATCTGCAATAGCACCGACAACCGCTTCCTGTTGAGCAGGAGTCAACGTCGGGTAAATCGGAAGCGCAAGCACCTCTTCGGCTAAACGTTCCGCCACTGGAAAGTCCCTTTGCCGGTACCCTAACGCACGAAAAGCCGGTTGCCGATGCAGGGGAATAGGGTAGTATACCTCCGTCCCAATCCCTCGGGCTACCAAATACCGGCGCAGTTCATCGCGACGTCGCACTCGCACGACATACTGGTGGTAAATATGCGGCATATCCACCTGCCCGGCATAGAGTTCCGCTGGCAAAAGAACTCGATTTGCCTCATCAAATTCCTGAGCACCCGCTGTATCTGCCAAGCCTATCTCTCGGAAAAGTTGGTTGTAGCGATGGGCTATTTGACGTCGCTGCTGATTCCATCGTGGAAGATAACGCAGCTTCACCCGTAGGATCGCCGCTTGAATGGCATCCATACGGAAATTCCCACCTACGAACTGGTGGACATAGCGCTCCGCCATCCCATGGTTCCGGAGCAAGCGCAACCGTTGGGCAAGCTCGCCATCGGCCGTGACGATCATCCCCGCATCACCCCACGCTCCCAGATTCTTCGTGGGATAGAACGAAACAGCTGCGGCACATCCGAACTGTCCAACGCCGCGCCCATCTCGATACTGCGCCCCAAAGGCTTGGGCTGCATCTTCCACCAGAGTTATCCCATACTGCTGGCACAGTCTTCGGATTGCCTCCACCTCCGGGGCAATCTGGCCATAGAGATGGACAAGGAGAACAACCTTCGTCCGAGCCGAATAGCACCGCTCCACCTCTTCGGTTCGGATGCCAAAACCCCATGGCTCCACATCCGCAAAAACCGGACGGGCATGGAGGCGAGCAACAACCCCAGCCGTTGCGAAGAAGGTCCACGTCGGGACAATCACCTCATCTCCTGGTCCTACCCCCAAAGCCATCAGCAGCGCCAAGAGAGCATCCGTACCGCTGGAAACCGCTACCGCCGCCGGTAGCCCAACGTATGCTGCGCACTCCCGCTCTAATGCCTCCACTTCCGGTCCGAGGACAAACTGCTGCGTTTGGAGCACGCGTTCAAATGCCTGCCGGAGCTCCTCCTGCAGAGGCTGGTGCTGCAAGGCTAAGTCAAGGAAAGGGACGGTGATGGAGGACTCCGCCGTGCCCATTCTGCCGCCAAAAATGCTTCCACGTCTACCCACGTACCCGTGCGCAAAGCTTCCTGAAGAGCAAACGTCGTTGCCGTCACCGCTCGCAACTGCTCGTACGGTATCGGTGCCATCCCCGTACGAACTGCCTCCACAAAGGAACGCATCTGCTCCCGATGCCCTTTTGAACCATCGTAGCGACGTACTCGTCGGTGGCGCCCGGTAATGAATTCCACCCGGCGGAAATCTTCCATCCGGGCAACACGCCCGTGGGAAAAGACCTCACAGAATTCCTTGCCAAGCCCAGCAGCACCATTGGTGATATACAAAAGCGTCCCAACCGACCCATCACGGAAACGGATGATAGCACTAACACACTCCCCAGCATCCGGCTCAGGAAGACGAACTGCCGTCGCTGACACAGCCGCAGGGAGCGAGCCGGTTAGGAACACCATACAGTCAATGAAGTGACACGCCTCCCCCACAATGCGCCCACCCTGCCGAGGATCATGGAGCCAATGGTGAAGCGGCAACAAGCCTGCATTGACACGATAGAGAATGCTCAACGGCATCGGGGAACCCTTCAGAAATGCCTCTATCTCCCGCAAGGGACGGCTAAAGCGACGATTGAAGCCAACCATCAACACGCCCCCATGCTCAGCAAGGGCTTGCTCAATGTCATAGAGCTGTCCCGGTGTAATGGCAAGAGGTTTTTCCACAAAAACTGGCTTACCCGCCCGCAAAGCTTGAACAACAAAATGAGCATGAGTGTCGTGCCGAGTTGCGCACAGCACTGCATCAACCTCCGGTGAAGCAATGACAGCCTCTCCATCCGTTGTGGCAGAGGAGAAACCGAAGCGTTCAGCAACCGTTCGTGCAGATACAGGTGTTGCATTCGCCAACATCACAAACTCTACCTCCAGCTCCTTCAAAGCAGGCAAAAGGTATGCCTGTGCAAAGCTACCAGCACCAATGACTCCGAGACGAAGCCTCGTTGTACCCCGATATTGTGGAGCCCGCAGTCGGATAACTTTGCTTTCCCCTTTCCCCTCAGCAGCGGAAGGATATTCCAACAGAATACCGACCGCCCGCTCCTGCCCACGGGTCAAGAGCTCATATGCCTCCGTTGCCCGCTGGATAGGAAACCGATGAGTCGTCAAAGGCTCCGTCCGTACAGCCCCCGTCGCTAGGAGTTGGAGGAATGCCTCCATATTCCGTTGCTCTGTCCAGCGGACGTAAGCTATCGGATAATCCTGTCCCTGCTCTTCATAGACTGGGTCATAGCGCCCAGGACCATAGCTGGTAGCGATCCGCAGCTCCAACTCTTTTTCGTAAAAGGGCTGCCGTGGGATATCCATACCTATGGCCCCTACTACAACCAAGCGCCCGCGTTTCCGCACAGCTTCAATTGCGCGTTCAATTGGCTCGTTAGAGGATGTACTGGCGGTGATAATCACAGCATCCACACCCACGGCATTAGTCCACCCCCAGATATCGGATATGGCTTCATCAGTATTGGGAACAACCAGCTCACACCCAAGCTGCTGCGCCAGCGCGAACGTAGCCGGCTCCTTATCCATCCCCGCCACCAGGCAGCCTGCTGCTCGAGCGATTTGAACTGTCAGCAACCCAAGCAACCCCAAGCCAATCACGAGAACACGCTCCCCCACTCGCACGTCCGCTTGGCGAATCCCATTGAGTGCAATGGCACCAAGGGTAGTGTACGCTGCCGCTTCCAGTGGAACCCCTTCTGGCACTCGCACCACCAGTCGCCGCGGGACGGTAACGTACTCTGCATGAACAGCATACCCAGCCCCAGCACATGCAACCCGATCGCCAGGGACAAACTCTGGGACGCGAGATTCCACGACTACTCCAGCAGCACTGTAGCCCAGCGCTTTATAAGCGTTGAGTCGTGCCCGTACCTTCTCCACCGTAGCTCCAATACCCTCTCGCTGGAGACTCTGCCATACTTGGCGCACTAAATCCGGGCGCTCCAGCACCTTCCGAATCAGCGACGCTTGAGCCGTTGCAACGCTGGCCCGCTCCGTCCCTGCGCTGATAAGAGAAAACGCCGTACGAACCTTCACCCCTTCCGGAATGCAGTCGGGAACAGGTACGTCCACCAGGCTTACCGCACCTGTCCGTTGGTGTTGCACAACTTGGAGCATACCAATCCGGTCTAGGAGCTATAGCGCAGCTTTTGCCGAACGCGCTTCTCTGACATCTCTCGGATGAAGTAGATCCGCGCTCGCCGCACCCGACCCTTCCGCAGAACTTTGATACTTTCCACCACCGGTGAGTGCAGCGGGAAAATCCGCTCCACCCCGACCCCGTGGGAAATCTTCCGCACACACACCATCGTACTAGGACCACGCCCACGCTTATACATAACAATGCCTTGGAAGTGCTGAACCCGCTCCTTATCCCCCTCAACAACCCGAAAGGCAACATCTACGTAATCACCAGGTCCAAAATCGGCTATGACCGTCTGCTCACCAGAGCTGCTATGTCGCAGCTCCTCTCCTTCTGCCTTCAACATCTCCTCTACCAATGCTAGCTTCGGCGATGACATTACCCTATCCTCCGCTAGGCGGACTTCCCAAAAGCATGCAAAATTACACATTCAGCAGAGCATGCCTTATGGATAGAGCAAGTAGCGCTGCCGAATCTTCTGAAACTCTTCGACCCCTCGGTTTACCCACGGAGCTAATCCTTCACCCCGACAGAGTGCTAAAGCGAACTCACGGTCTCCCACAACCTTCTGCACCATTTCCCACCTCTGGGCATTTACGCGCTGGCATCTGTCAGGAATGGACCGGAGCACAATCGGAGCTATAACAGTGAAGGCTTCAAAGAAGCGAGCATCATGCCGAGCCTCAGGGTAGAAGAAAAGCCCCTCGCACTCCTGACGGGCATACTGTCCAGTCCGCGGTACGAAGCGGATTGCCCCAACCCGGACTCCCAATGACAACAGTACCGACCGCAGTTCCGCTGCTATACGCTCCGCAGGAAACTGGGGCGCTCCCAAAATCTGAAATGGTGTCGTACCACCAATGCCAATGTACCATAGCCCCATCTCTCCGAAGATACCGGTGATACCAGCGGCTCGTGCCGCCGTTGGGGTCGGAATATTCGGCGAGGGGGGGAACCAGGGCAAGCCGGTCTCTTCCCAAACCATCGTGCGACGCCACCCCCGCAGAGGAACCACCGTGAGCGAACATCGGCCAACCCGCCCGTCACTGCTGGGCGGAAGCCACCCCTGTTCGTTTGCCATCCGGGCTAACTCCCCAAACGTACACCCGTGCCGATAGGGGATGGGTAGCATTCCTACAAACGACCGTAGAGCTGTATCCAGCACGGCCCCCTCCACTGTTGTTCCACCCAGGGGATTCGGACGGTCTAGGACATACACCGGGACTCCAAATTCAGCACACGCTGCCATAACCATGACAAGCGTGCTCAAATACGTGTACGGACGAATCCCTATATCCTGCAACTCGACAACAACCGCATCCACAGCTCGAAATAGCTCTGCCGGTGGACGACGTCGAGCCCCGTAGAGCGAGAACACTGGAATCCCCGCAATCTGCTCGTCAGGAACCGATTCCCCGGCAGGGAAGGTCCCCCAAAAACCATGCTCCGGAGCCCATACAGCAACAATGCGGAAGTTTTCCTTCAACACCTCCAAACTAAGGCGCCCATCAGGCAAACGGGCAGCAGCATGAGTGAGCAGCGCCAACCGCTTTCCTTGAAGGCTGTCCCGATATAACTCTACAAAGGACTCCACTCCCAACCGAACCGTGCTACTATACCCCACGACGGTGCCCACTATAGCTGCCCCGATAGCTCCCCACCCCTTCATCGTGCCCGTGGGTGGAATGTGCGGTGAACCTCCTGGACATAGAGCCGATCGACGTGCACATAGATTTGCGTAGTTGCAATATGAGCATGCCCGAGCATCTCCTGTACAGCCCGTAGGTCTGCCCCACCTTCCAGGAGGTGCGTCGCAAAGCTATGGCGGAGCGTATGAGGATGGATTGCGCGGGAAATACCAGCCTTCTGAGCTGCCCACTGTACAAGCTTCCACACCGCCATCCGTGACAGAGCCCCACCCCGAGCATTGAGAAACAAGATGTCTGTTGGTCGCCGCTGTAAAAGCAGACGCGCCTGCCGGCAGTAGTACTCTACCCACCACAGCGCTGGCTTCCCAATAGGGACAAGACGCTCCCGAGACCCCTTTCCACGGACGCGGACCAATTCTTCGGCAAACAAAACATCACCCAGCCGGAGCTGGCAGAGCTCGGATACCCGAAGTCCGCAACTATAGAGCACCTCCAGAATGGCTCGGTCCCGTATTCCCCGAGCGGTACGAACGTCCGGCTGCTGTAACAGGCGCTCCACCTCTGCCACACTCAACACCTCCGGAAGCGGTCGCTGACGCCGGGGTAGTATGAGCAACTCCGTCGGGTCGTTTTCCCCCCGCCCCTCCAGAGCAAAGAAACGATAGAGAGCTCGTATGGCGGCTACGCACTGAGCTCGCGAAGCCACACTAAGCCCATCTGCTTCAAGCTTCTGCAAAAAACTCTCCACATGCTGGAGCTGCGCATAGACGGGATGGGACACCCCCAAGCTTTGCAAGAACTTCCCCAAACGCCGAGCATGGTGAGCGTACATCTGGAGCGTATTCTCCGACAGCCCATGCTCAAAGCGCAGATGGGCGATAAACTCCCGTAACCAAGGCGGATCATCACAAGACTTTCTCCGTCGTCGGCATTGAGCCATAGGCAACCCGCCGATGCTGCACACCAATCATACCCTCCAGAAGCGCATCCCGGACTTGAAATAGCTCACGGAAGCTGAGGGGACACTCTTGAAACTGCCCATCCAGTATCCGCTCCTGAATGACCTCATCCAAGGCTGCCGCTAATTGCTCGGGCTCATTGGTAGGGAGAGCATGGGTCAGAGCCTCGGCAGCGTCCGCCAGCATCAATATCGCTGCTTCCTTCGTCTGAGGCTTGGGACCAGGATACCGGAAATCCTCCTCCGCCAGCGGTGCCTCTTGGCGCGTCTTCACCTGCTCAAGAGCCTTTTGCCAGAAGGCACGGATGAGCATCGTACCATGGTGCTGAGGGATGAAATCTACAATCTGTTGCGGGAGCTTATACGCTCGTGCTAGCTCTATCCCTTCGGTCACATGTTCCCGGATAATGGCAGCGCTCTTCTTCGGCGGTAGTCGGTCATGCTTATTGTCAAGCCCGATCTGGTTTTCGGCAAAGTATTCTGGCTTTGTCAGCTTACCAATGTCGTGGAAATAGGCACCGACCCGCACCAGAAGTGCCCTGGCTCCAATAGCCCGCGCAGCATGCTCGGCCAAGCGGGCAACATTGAGCGAATGCTGATATGTCCCCGGCGCCTTCTGCTGAAGTTCCTGCAACAATGGGTGCTCCAGCGAGGTATACTCCAACAAACGCATCTCGGTAACGAGGTTGAAGGTGCGCTCCAGAAGCAGCAAGATGCCAAAAGTCAACATCGGCGACAAGACAGCATTGATCCCAATGAATCCACACCGAAGGAGTATGCCCTCCATACTCATCTCCTGGGCAATGCCAAAGACCAGTGCTGCCGTCCCCATCCCTAAGGCTGTGAAAAAGAGAGAGCGGAACAGTTGCCGACGACTTTCCAAGTCACGCACTGTGTATGCCGCCAACATTCCCCCCAGCATCAGCGCTAAGCCCGTTGGGTAATCGCCCTGACGAACTCCTGCAACGAGCAACGATGCTGTCACAGTCGTGTAGAATGCCGTCCGCGAATCCAACAGGATTGCAACAACCATGGACAGCGCCGGCAACAGAATCAAGTACTCCAACGGAAGCTCCATACTCAATGCCTGTGAACCCCACGCCAACGCTGCCATGCATACCAGTCCAAAAGCAAGTCCTGCCAGCTGCAGATTATCGCGGAAGATCCGCGGCCGCAGAAAACCCAGGTAGATGAAGAGAACCGAGCAGATCAGCGCCGCATGCCCAAAACTGCCCATAAGTGTCGACAACTTCACTCGGCGTTCTTGCAAGAGCAATCGGGCATTGCCATACGAATGCAGCTTGGCAATCGTTGTGTCAGTGAGAATCTCTCCAGGAGCAACAATGAGCTCGCCCGCTTGAACAATTCCCCACGTCCGTGGGACGGATTGACGTGCCGCACGACGCAGCGCCTCCGTCAACCCCGCTTCATAAAACAGTGTCGGGCGTATCAGCTGGTATGCAATCGGCAGTGCCACCGGTTGCCATCGCAGTGGGATTTGTTGCCGGACGAGCTCTGTGACAAGAAGAGCCGCTTCAGAAGAATCAAGAACAGCGGCCAACGGAAGCACTGTCTCGACCGTTGGACTCTCACGGACGGCGATTCGTTGAGCTGCCAATTGCCCTTTGGAGATATTCAGGACGGGGCGTCGCAAGACCCTATCTCCTATGGCCAAGAGCGTCTGTCGCACACGTCCCAGCTCCGCTGCATTTCCCGGAGATAAGAGCTCCCGACCTACTTCCGCCACCTCTGTCGGCAATGGTAAGACCCCCCGAGAGAGACTGTCCAAAAGCCCTGAAAGGCGCTCCTCCAACTCCCGTGGTCGGTACGGTTGCCGGGAAAAGATGGGCAACACTTGCTCCAGCGCTTCTTGCTGCTCCCGCTCGTATACGGAGACGGGCTTCCGCACTACGAAGGTATATTCCGCCACAATCGGCGGACCTTGCCAACGTTGGCCAATAGCTCCCCATGAGAAGTTCTGCTGCCACGATACTTCCCCCGGCCTCCACGGGAAAAACAACCCACACAGCAGAACCGTCCCTGCCATGATCCCCACCCTCACCGCAGCAGCATACCGAAGTCCTTCACCCGGCTCTGTGCTGGACTTCAGGCGCCGCTGGAGTCGTGCAAACAAGGTTGGCGCTTCCATACTCGGCACCTGGACGAGCACACCCTTTAGGACGCAGCCTCTGAAAGCTTCGTGCACAATGAGGCTTCTGAATACAAAGCATGCCAGAAAGACTCCACAAGCAGAGCATGCGCACGCTCTGGAACAAAACACTGCAAGTGCTCTCCCGGACAGAGACGCAGCGAGATACCATCACGCAGAAATCGTGCGCAAAGCGACAAAAGATCGCTTACCTGCTGCGGTGTAGTATAGAGGAGCGTAATCATGCTGCCCTCCTCCGCTGAAAGTGGCAATGAAATATCGGAACTGGTCACCATCCAAACGTGTTGCCCATCTTCCCAGCGAGCCAAGAGCGTGCTCCCATCTACGGGGTGGAGCCGCAATTCCGTACTGAGCTCCGTTGGCAAAAGCCTCCATAGCCAGACCCTTTCCCGGCTGACGATCAGCGGAGTTATCATCCCGGGAGAAGCAGACACAACAGTCTGTCCCGCCCCTGGAGCAAACGCTGAACGGATGTACAACCGCAATCCCCGCTGCTCGGCTAACTCTACCATCCGCGGATACAGCAAACGCAATCCTGCCCGGGCAACTCGCGCTGCTTGTTCGTATGACAGTTGGGCTACCAGCGCCGCATCCGGAACGATAGCCGGATCGCACACGCGAACACCTGCAACGTCTGTCCAAAAATGCACTTCCTCTGCCCCAATCAACGCCGCCAACAAAACCGCTGTCAGCGAAGAGCTCTCTTGACCCATCGTCGTAATCTCCCCTCGTACGGAACGGGCAACAAATCCCTGGGTCAGCACAATGCTGCCAGGACATATCAGGGGACGGAGACATGCCTCCACATTGCGTGCCGTCTCTTTCAGCAGAGGCTGTGCCATCCCGTGATTTGTGTCCGTACAGATGAGTTCCGTAGCGTCCAACGTTGTTATCCGAAATCCTTGCTCGCGGAGAAATGCCGCCGTCAACTCCAAAGCCCACGCTTCTCCAAAAGCCCGAATGAGGTCCAGCGTTCGCGGAGTTAGTTCGCCCGTGATAGCGATTCCCTGGACATATTCCTTCAAGCGCAATGCCGACCGCGCTAGATAATCCACCATCCGACCCTGCTCACCTGAGCAGAGCAATTGTGCCCCGTATTCCCGGTGCTGATAAACAAGCTGCGAAGCTGCTTCCAACGCTTCTTCAACTTGCCCTACCTGTGCCGTGCGAGCAATTGCTTCCAAAGCTTGCGTCACCCGTCCGAAAGCTGAGATAACAACGACCATAGGTGCAGTGCGGCCATATTCCCTCAGGCGCTGAGCCATCGCGATGAAACCCTCTGGCGAGCGTAATACCGCCCCTCCAAATTTGAGCACCACTGGCAGCGCCGACATTGCCCTTTCCCTCTGCTGCAGTCGTGAGCAAAATTAGCAGTCCACAGACACCATAGAGCCCCACCCCTACTTAAACTTATCACTCGCCCAATTGCTCTAAATGCACGCAATCCCTTGTTCCACACTACGGAAAAAACCAATGGTACCCGCCCTCAAAGCTCTTGTCATCGCCGTGTTCGGAATCTCCCTGGCCCTTCCCTCCTTTGCGCAACAGCAGACGACGCAACAACCTATCCCTCCCGAGAAACGGTGGGAGCGATGGATAGAACGCCTACAAAAGCGCTTAGGACTAACCTCTCAACAGCAGGAACAACTCCGCGATCTTCTCCGTCAACACTGGGAGCAGCGCCAGCGTGAACGTGAACGCTTCCGGGAACACCTTAAAGAAATCCTGACCCCCGAGCAATGGCAGCGATTGCAACAGCTACACCAGGAAAAGCGCGCCCGAATACGGGAACGTCTACGCAAGCACTGGCAAGAAAAGCATCACGAGCCCGAGGGACCACCCTACCGCTAAAACTTCCCTACGTTTGGATGAACTGACCACAAGGCACAGCCTTCCTCTCTTAAGATCATTGCGAGGGGAACTGAAACTCACCCTCCTCCAGCGGCGGGTTAATTTGGTAAGAGTTCTCAAAGCGCAACACAGCCCAAGGGGTCTGCACCGTCATCCCCTTCGGCAGCCGTAGTCCCCCAACCTCTAAGTAGTCTTCGTAACTTTCAACAATAGCTTGATCGCCCTGCGGGGTGGGCTCTGTCTTCTCCGCCCGTTGTAGCAGGTAGGTATCGGCGTTGAAGTAATAGAGATGTTCGCCCCCATACGGTGCTTCTGCCTTCAGCACGATGTGTTCCCCCTTCCTCCCCAACACTTCACAACGGAAACCCAGCTCAGGGAGGAAAAGCACGTAGAATGGATGCGCCTGGATGAGAACTTTCTGTCGTTCGCGATCGCTCAAATCATAAGCTACCCCACCGATCTCCACCCGCACGCGCTGACCGTCGGACCAGGTTTGTTGCTGAAACCACGCTGTTTTCAGCAGTTCTACACTCTTATCAGGTGCCCTCCACTTGCGCACCAACTCACCTTCGGTTGAAAGACCCTGTGCCTGGAGATGGACCTTGGACCGTTGCAGGAAAGAACTAAGACTACGAACCGCCTCCATCCCCCCAATGGCTGCTCCGTAACGCTGAAGCAACTCCTGGACGCTGAGCGATACTGGTTGGTAAGCCACTGCTGGCTGTAGTTCCGTCGTATACTCGTACACCTTCCCCAACGCCTGCAGTCGCGGAAGGATCTCGGGGGCACCCACAACGACAGTGCGCAGAGCAGTCATAGTCAAGTACCGCTGCGCTACGTCGCGGAGTTGCCACGGTATGAGTGCAAGGATTCGTTCGGGATAGCTCTGTAACCGCTCCTTGGGCTCCCCATAGAGTTCAGCCCGCTGCAACAACGTGGCGATAAACTCAGGACGCTCAAACGAGCGCAGATACGAGCCGACAATCGTCTGCTTGATACGATTGAGCTCTTCCTCTGAGGGCGATTCCTGAGCAATGCGTTCAACCTCCTGCTGTATGACCTGAAGAGCAGAGTCTGTTACTACCGTGCGCACATCCGCCCCCATCGCTATGCGGTTGATAGACTTCGCCCGCGTCTGGAAGGCAAAAGGAGCATACGTATATGCGTATGTCTCCCGGAGGCTCCGGAAAAGACGCCCCCCAAAGCTTGACCCCAACAGTTCGGCCAAGACATCCAAGGTCTCGTAATCCGGATGCACATAAGGGACTGTTACCGCCGTAACGACCAGCGATGACTGGACAGAGCCTGGACGAGCAATGAAGTAAATTCCATTCGGCATCGGCTGTGGTGGTGGGATAGACGGTAATTGAAGCTCTCCTTTCTTCCACCCCCCGAAAGCATGGCGCAGCAGCGGGAGCAGCTCCTTTTCCGTGATATCACCGACGACAGCTAATGTAGCATTCTGGGGTCGGTAGTAGCGCTCGTAGAAACGACGCAAGTCCGATGTGCGAATCTGCCCAACACTTTGCTCCGTTCGGCGGCGGGCATATGGATGATTGACTCCATAGACAACCATACGCGCCATCATCTGCGCAAGAGAAGACGGACGTGCCCGCTCCTGCTGAATCTCTGCAATGACCTGTGGGCGAAGCTTCTCTAACTCTCTCTCTGGGAAGTTTGGTCGGAGGACAACATCGGCAAAAACGTCCAAAACCAGACGCAGATGCTTCTTCAAGGTCGTGGCGGAAACGCTGGAAAAATCTCCGGCAGAGGATGCCTCCAATGTGGCTCCGACACTATCTATGACAGCAGCAATTTGCTGAGCTGTACGTTCACCCGCTCCCTTCGTCAACATCATTGCCGTCAGAGCAGCAACGCCCGGGATATCGTCATACGCATCCCCGGCAGCAATCTGCAACCGCAAGGTAACTGTGGGCTGCTCGTGGTCTTCTATCAAGAACACCTTTAATCCATTGGGCAACCGCAGCTCCTTATAAGACGGAAAGCGGAACTCTTTGACCGGAAGCGGCTCCGGAGGTTTACTCGTATCCACGTTTTGAGCACCTACTACGGTACTTGCGGCCAGAGCCAGCATATACGGCAAGAAAGAACGTGTTTCCATGCGAGCCCACCATTTCTTTCCAACGGAACTCTACTGCTGCGACCGAGCTGGTACATAGGTAAGCACCACTCGGTCGGATGTGAAGTAAGTTTGAGCAACACGCTGTAGATCTGCCCGTGTGACGCGCATGTATCGCTCTAACTCTGTATTGATCAGGTTGGCATCCCCAAACATCGCCCAATACTGAGCCAGCGATAATGCCTTCTCCAGGGTTGCTTTCTTCCCCATCACAAAGCGTGCTTCTCGGATATTGCGTGCCTTCTGGAATTCCGCCTCGGTTACCCCTTCGGTTTTAATCCGCTCAATAGTCTGCAACAGCTCCTGCTCCACATCAGCAATCGACTTGCCGGGAGCTGCAACGCCAACGGCTAAGATTGCCCCCGCATACTGTAGGTCATACAGGAAAGCCGATGCCTCTACAGCAATTTGTTTTTCATCAACCAGACGGCGGTACAAACGAGAGCTCTCTCCGCGGGCAAGGATGTCCAAAAGCATCTCTACTGCATACGCATCAGGGTCGCCCGCCTTCGGCCCCCGCCATCCAATAAAGACAGCTGGATGGGGGGCCTTAACATCAACGATCGTGTCCCGCTGTTCCCCCGGCAGAGGGGGGACAGAGAATGCCAGCGGTGGTGGCTGTGGTCCTGGAGGATAATCGCCAAAGAACCTCTCCACGAGTTGCCGCGCCTGTTCAGGATCTACGTCGCCAACGATAGCCAGGACAGCATTAGCGGGTTGGTAGTAAGCATTGTAAAACTGCACAAACTCCTCAATGCGAGCACTATCTATGTGCTGCGCAGCCCCGATCGGGGTCCACGCATAGGGTGAGCCCTTAAAAAGACGGGCGAACATCCGCTCCAGCCAGCCACCGTACGGGGAATTATCGTAGCGCATTTTCCGTTCTTCCTTGACCACTCCTCGCTGAGTCTCTACCCCAATGCTATCAATACGTAAGCGCCGCATCCGTTCTGCTTCAATCCAGAGCGCCAACGGAAGTTGATGAGCTGGCAGCTGGAAGTGGTACACCGTTGCGTCAAAACTGGTAAACGCATTCAGAGAGCCCCCGGCCTGCTGGATATACTTGTCAATGCTGGCCCTTGGGATGTGTTCCGTCCCTTCAAACATGAGGTGCTCGAAAAAATGAGCAAAGCCAGTCCGCCCCGGTTCTTCATTTCGCGAGCCGACCTTGTAGTGAAGTACCGTGGCGACAACAGGGGCAGAAGTGTCTTGCTGCACGATGACGTGGAGCCCATTAGCAAGGGTGAACTCCGTAAACCGAATCGGGTAGAAGTTCCGCTGTGCCCAAAGCACACTGACAAGAGACAAAAGAAGCAATCCCCGCAGCCACATCTTTCTGACAACGCAATGGCACCAGCACGTTCTTAGAGCAAAACTACGGCTTTTTCAGCAGGGGAGACTGTAGCAACAGCGTTGCCCCAAGCAGCAAACTACCGAGGAGCGTCAAGCTCTGCGGTAACAGATCTCCAGTGCGCTCGTAGAGGGTCGGCGTAGTTCGGGACAACGGCACAGCAACGGGGAGCGCTCCGGGCACATACTGCGGTAGCTGTGCCAATACTTCACCTGTTGGCAGCACAGCGGCCGTAATCCCACTATTGGCGCACCGCAGCAGAGGACGTCGCACCTCTATGGCACGCACTCGGGCAATAGCAAAATGCTGGGCCGGCCCTGGTGTATGGTCAAACCAGGCATCATTGCTGATAACCACCAGTACGTCACCCCCTTGGCGGGCATACTCCCGAACAAAATCCGGGAAAATGGACTCAATGCAAATTGCTACCCCAAAAGCTACGCTGTCGTATCCGCGAAGCAAGAACACCAAGCGCTGTTCCTTCCCTTTCGCCCATGCAGAAATCCCAACGCCCCATTCAACCAGTCGTGCAACTGCACCGAAGAATTCAGCATATGGAAAACGCTCAGCAAAGGGGGTCAAGCGAATCTTTCGGTGGATTCCGCCCAGGTCTCCTGAAGCTGTCAGGAGGAATGCAGCATTGTATGCCTCATAAAACCGGGTAGAATCCCACGGTAATGGACGGCTCAATGGTGGGGCAGAATCAGCCCTATAGGGACGTATCTCGGCAAAACCACTCAGCAATGCGATGTCCCGACTCCGCACCCACCTTTGTAATCCTTCCCACAACCAACGGTATTCCGGGAGCGTAACCGGAACGGGAATTGCCGTTTCATTCCACACCACCACTTGCGCCCGGAAATGCTCCAAAACACTATCGGATAATTGCTGCTGGACGCCGATCTGCTTTCCCAAGCTCCCACTTTCCCACTTCGCCCATGGATTGAACGCCGGCTGGACCAACACGGCGCGTAGCATCCTCTCCTGGGGCATAGCCCGCAGCTGTTCCAAGCGCGCACGTCCGTAAAGCCCCGGCAGTAAAACCATAGCCACGTGGAGTCCTGCCCAGCACAGAAACGCTCCGTTAACAAACCGCTGCCAGAATGGGACCCCCGACTTCTGCCTCCATGCCTGCAACGCTTCATAAAGGGCCACGTTTGCCCAGAGCACAAGGAAGCTTGCCCCCCAGATACCAGCGATGTCTGCAGCCTGGATCCAAAAGAGATTCCCCACCTGCGTGTATCCTACCAAGAGCCACGGATAGCCAATCTCTCCCAGACTATGGAGCCACTCAAACGCTACCCAAAAGACTGGAAATGACCGGACCCCCCACTGCAGCCCCCAACGATTCCCTACCCACCAAGTCGCTGCCAAGGGTACAAGGAAAAATATCGGATGCCCCACCCAGAGCGCAAGACCTGCTAGCAAGAGATACGGATCCGCCTCCGCTTGCCAACTGCTCACCCACCAATTCGCCACCCCGTGGTAGCAAAAGCCAAAGACATACCCTACCCACAGCAATCGCCCCAATGTCATCGGATGCGAGAGAACCCATAACAGGGGAACGAATGCCCCAAAGGCTAAGCCTCCCAAGGCCGACGGCGGGAATGCAAGTCCGAGCAACACCCCAGCTACCGCTGCAATGAGAGATAGCTTCCAGGTCGCTTTCGGCATCCACGAAAATGCACCGTCAAAAGATGTAAAGTTACGGATTTCCAGAGCGCCTCTTCAAGCCACGGCAGCAATGACGAAACAAATCACTCGAAAGCAGGATATTCCGTCCCACTACCGCTCCCCCACAGCCGCGAACACAAATGGGCATAGTACAGCAGGCGCGCATCGGCCCCGTAGGCCGCCTGTAGCTGCATCCCAATTGGAAGCCCTTCCGAACTCTTGCCAGCCGGCACGCTAATTGCCGGAATCCCGGCTAAGTTCGCTGAGACAGTGAAAAGGTCGGACAGATACATTGCAATTGGATCCTCTATGCGTTCCCCAAGGCGAAACGGAGGTACCGGCGAAGTCGGAAGTAGGAGCATGTGGACCATCGTGAAGACGCGAGCATACGCCTCCGCAATCAGACGACGTGCCTTGAGAGCCTTGCGATAGTAGGCATCGTAATAGCCTGCCGAAAGAACGTATGTACCAAGCATGATACGACGTTTGACCTCAGCACCGAACCCTTGCGTTCGGGTGGCAGTAATAATGTCCTCTCCTTCCTCCGTTGACGCTCGGAACCCATACCGCACCCCATCGTAGCGTGCTAAATTGGAGGAGGCTTCCGCTGTTGCAATCACATAGTATGCCGGTACCCATGCATGGCTAAAGGGAATCTCCACCACTACAATCTGTGCCCCTGCCTCTTGGAGGGCATTCCTGCAATGCTCATAGCACGCCCACACCTCCGGATGGCACTCTTGGAGAACCGATCGCGGTAAAACACCAACAACGAGCTCCTCTACCGTCGGTCCTTCGTTCAGGGAACTCTGGACAGGGGGTTCCGGAAGGGTCGTTGCATCGCGTGGATCATGCCCTGAGATGACACTGAAAAGCAGAGCCGTATCTTCCACCGTATGGGCAAGGATTCCAATCTGGTCCAACGAAGATGCGAAGGCGACTAAGCCATAACGGGAAACACGCCCATAGCTAGGCTTAAAGCCCACAACACCACAGAAAGAGGCTGGCTGCCGAACAGAACCACCTGTATCCGACCCTAGGGCAACGTGGCAGAGCCGAGCTGCCACAGCTACCGCAGAGCCGCCCGAAGAACCACCGGGAACATAATCTGGGTTGTGCGGATTTCGTGCAGCTCCAAATGCTGAATATTCGTTTGACGAACCCATGGCGAACTCGTCCATGTTCGCCTTGCCAATGATGATCGCCCCCGCCGCCTTGAGCCGCTCTACTGCTGTGGCATCGTAGACGGGAACGAAATTTTCCAAAATGCTAGAAGCACACGTTGTCCGGATTCCACGGGTGGAGATATTGTCCTTAACGGCAACCACACATCCTTCCAACAAGCGTGGACTCCCAGAGTCAAAGCGAGCGTCGCTCTCCTCTGCTGCCTGAAGGGCTTGCTCTGCCGAGATGGTAATGAAAGCATTGAGCCCCCGCTGACGTTCAATCCGCTGCAAAAACTCCTCCACTACCTGTCGGCAGCGGAATTCCCCCCGTTGCCGACGATGTCGGAATTCTGCATATGTCATCGTCTGTCCCGAGCCGAGGAAGACATCCGCGCAGACAGCTGCTGCCGCTCACCAGGAGATGATGGCTCAACGATCTCGGCGGAAAGCTCCCGAAGCTGCTGCCGCAATTCCTCCTGCGCCTTCTGCAACTGCCGCCATCCCTTACCCAACGTCCGGGATAACTCCGGCAAGTGCTTCGGTCCGAAAAGGAGTAGAACCGCCAATATGATAAGCAGCAGCTCACCTCCACCAACGTCAAACATCACTCTGTGCCCTTCTCCTTCTGCAACGGCTGCACAGACGAAGATTGCCCCGCTGAGGCAGACTTCGGTAATTCAGAGCGCGCAACATCCTCGTCAATGGACGCTGCTCGCTTGAACTCCCGAATGCCCGATCCCAATCCTCGCATCAGTTCAGGGATTTTCCGACCCCCGAACAGCAGGAGCAGGACCAAAGCAATCAGTAGCAGCTCCGTCGGTCCAATGCCAAACATTGCGGTTGTCCCCGCGCTATGAAACTACTGAAGTTGCAACAGCTGACATCCTGTACTGCTGAAGGGAACGGAATAGATAGAGTCCATCCGTGCTTCCCAGCAACGCTTCACAAGCCCGCTCCGGATGGGGCATCATACCTAAGACATTCCCCTCACGATTCAGAATGCCTGCAATATTTGCCACCGACCCATTCGGATTGGCAGCCTCCGTTACCTGCCCTGCAGCGTCACAGTAGCGGAATAGAATCTGCCCTCGGTCCTCTAACTCCCGTACCACTGACGGTTCCACATAGTAATTGCCTTCCCCATGGGCAATTGGGATGCGGAGCACAGTCCCTACTGGAACAGCATTCGTAAATGGCGTATCCGAACGCTCCACCCGCAGGAACACCGGACGGCAAATGAAGCGGAGACCCCGATTCCGCAAGAAAGCTCCCGGCAAAAGCCCCGCTTCGCAGAGGATTTGAAAGCCATTGCAAATCCCCAGCACCAGCCCACCAGCTTGGGCGAACCGCACTACAGCCTTCATGATTGGAGAAAACCGTGCAATGGCACCACTGCGCAAATAGTCTCCGTACGAGAACCCCCCCGGCAGGATAAGGCAGTCAATATCCCCTGGGATTGTCTCTTCCTTGTGCCAGAGAAACTCCGCCTGTGCACCCAACCCAGAGCGTACCGCCCAGTACGCATCCCAATCGCAATTGGAACCCGGAAAGATGACGATACCGAACTTCATCCCTGCTGCTCCGCTTCGGTAGCAATAGGCACAGCGAACATGACACGGTAGTCCTCTATGACCGGATTTGCCAGCAGTTGTTGGCATGCTTGCTCGACATATGCCCGAGCTTCTTCGGCAGAGGCAGCGGTTACCAACATCTCTACGTACTTGCCAATCCGCACATCCTCAATCATCGGGAAGCCAATAGCATGGAGTGCCTGTTCCACAGTCATTCCTTGAACATCGGCAATAGAACGACGTATCGTCACTACGACAGCAACCCGGAAACGCTCCATGAGACGCTATTCCGTCACGCTTTCCACATCTTCTTCCTCCGCTCTACGGCGCTTTCTTCGGGACAGCCCTTCTCGCAGAAGACTACCGACAATATACACCATCAGTAGCGGGAACAGAGCGCGCCCCTGCGTCACTAATACCACCAAGACACCGATGGTAAAGACGACCGTCTCTACCGGATGTTGACGCATAAAACGCCGGCTATAGCGGGGTACGTTGGGAAAAGGAACCCGGCTTATCATCAGCCCCGCCACCATCAACACCAAGCCCACCAATACAGCTGTATCCCACGGTGCCGGCACTCCCCGGGTATGGAAGAAAACCACGTAGGAGCTCAGCGTAAGCGCCGCTGCTGGAATCGGAAGTCCAATAAAGGCAGTTTTATCAGCCAAAGTGCTCAACTGCACATTAAAGCGCGCTAACCGCAGAGCGCCCGCCAGCGCTGGAAGAGCCGCCAGGAGCATCCCCACTCCACCAAGCCCCCGGAAATGAGCCTCCCAGAGAAGATATGCCGGTGCCACTCCAAAGGAAACTATGTCGCTGAGCGAATCCAGCTCCACCCCGAACTCCGATGCCACCCCAATGGCACGGGAGAGAACACCATCGAGCATATCAAAGAGCGCTGCCAGCACGATGAAACCAAACCCTTCCAGCAGCCGATGCTGAGCAATGAGGACAATCGCATGGAAACCAGAAAAAAGGTTCGCCAAGGTGAACAGATGAGGTACCCCATAACGGAAAATTCTCATCGCACTCCACAACCCTCCTGCTCATGCCGCCTCTCTGCGTCATCTGTCCGCGGTAGCAGATACCCGATAATTGTTTCTCCCGCCCGGACACGCATCCGCTCCCGAACCAGGATGTGTACCCGCTCAGCAGGGAGAAAAATGTCTATGCGGGAACCGAATTTCATCATCCCAAACCGTTCTCCCGCCCGAACCGCTTGCCCTTCGTGCAGTGTACACACAATCCTGCGAGCTAACACCCCCGTGATTTGCTTGAACAGCACCCGCCCATTTGAGCTTTCAATTCCAATGAGCATTTGCTCGTTCTGCCACGATGCCTCCGGACGGAACGCCGCACGGAAACGCCCTGGTATATACCGGCACAGACGCACGACGCCAGAGACCGGAATTCTATTCACATGCACGTCCAGCACGGAAAGAAAGATGCTTATCTGGACAGCTTCTCCCCTAATGAACTCCGGCTCCGTTCGACGACAGAGTTGGACAATTTGCCCATCTGCCGGTGCAACAATGGCCCCCTCACGCCCAGCTTCCGGCGGCAGAGCACGCTCGGGATCACGAAAAAACCAAAGTGTCAACCCCGCTAATAGCCCACCCCCAATCCCAAGCC